>ERZ1023873.12-NODE-12-length-126072-cov-70.363221_pt1 | contig 126072 bp, 119 predicted proteins | sample MGYA00380391_ERZ1023873 | MGnify/ENA primary metagenome ERZ1023873 (study PRJEB33179, sample SAMN07449006) | human gut metagenome | biome: Human-gut; feature: Human associated habitat; material: Faeces | host: Homo sapiens | place: India: Bhopal | collected...
TATAGCAAAAATCTTAAACCCGCAAGACTTTCGACAAAAAAGTTTGCAAAAGTATATACTTTTAGGCTTTAAATTGACCAAAATCAAGATAAAAGCACGTTTTAGGGCGCTTTCACCTTGATTTTGCAACATTAATATGAAAGGAAACATTATTCCACAACCACCTCGTCAAGGAAGAACCATGCGGGATAGCCCACGCCATAATGCCAGTCGGGGCACAGACCGAAAATCTTTGTCATTGTAATAGTATGATTATATTTTAATTAAATAGTTTGTTCCGTTCTACTGACGAGCATATTCCGCAGGAGTGATGCCGTATGCCTTCTGGAAGCACTTCGAGAAGTAGCTGGAATTGGAGAATCCCACCATATACATCACCTCGGACACCGAGAAGCGTCCCTCACGCAGCAGCACCGAAGCACGCTGCAAGCGTATGTGGCGGATAAACTCCACGGGCGTCTTGCCCGTCATCTGCTTCACCTTACGATAGAGCAGTTTCGATCCTATCTCAAGCGACTCCTGCAGACGGGTTACATTAAAGTCTGAATCGGCGATATGTGCCTCCACCATATCCGTAATCTTGGCAAGCAGACGGGCATCCACAGAGTCAGCGTCGTTCTTCTTCGCAGCCATCGGCTTGCTGTCAGCCGTCTCCTGCCCTGCGCTTTCCACGTATGCCGAAGCGAAAGTCATCGTCACATCCGTGCCTTCGCTGTCACTATCCACAGCCGCCTGTGCCCCGTTCTGCTTGGCAAACTCATTGACGAGGGCGAGCGTATTGACGTCGGCTGTCTGCGCATTGCCACCAAAGGAGAAGTAGCGGTTGAAGACGAACGGCATATCAGCCTCAGCTATTGTCAGTCCGGGAATGCCAACCACGACATCCACCTTATCCTTGTCAGCCGACACGGCTATGCTGACAGCAGAATCGGCAGCACGATTACGAGCGGCAAAGTCGATAAGCTGGTCAATGACAAGTTGCAGGCGAGCGACATCCAAGTCAGCATACACCTTCGGCACATTGGTGCGATAACCGATCTCCACCGTCTTGCCGTACTTGGCGCGTGCGTCCTCGGCAGCACGTCGGCAGAAGTCGGCAATGTCTATGGTAGTGGTAGCCACCGATGCTTTATGGTCTGAGGTCTGCTGCATGTCGAGAGCCTTATACATAAGCGAATTGATGTCCACCACATCACGACGCATATTCTCAAGAGAACGCATATTGGCTGTGTCGTTCTCAGCATAGAGCATATTGAGCACCGCGCCGAAGAGCGACGTGAGCGGCTTCTTCAGCTGGACAGACAGATTGTCGAAGAACTGCGAACGAGCAGCCGACTCCTGCATGATACGCTCCTTTGCCTCGCGCTCCTCACGCAGACGGCGGCGCATCATCCAGAACTTCATCACCCATACCACCAGACATATTAATATAATAAGGTAGACAATCTTTGCCCAAACCGAGAGATACCATGGCGGCAGAATGGTAACGCCGTACGCCATCACCTCTTCCTTCGCCTCGCCCTGTCCGTCCACCAGACGCACCTCCAGCGTATAGTCTCCAGGCGGCAGCGCGTTGTAACTGATGTCCAACCGTTCGCCGTGGATATACTGCCATGTGCGGTCCACTCCCTTGAGGCGGTAAGCATAGACACACGGCTGCTGTCCTGACTGCGGAAGGTCGGTCAGCTGGAACGTCACGTTGTTCTGTCTTGCTGTCAGCGTCATTTCAGAGAGATACGTAGGATAACCTTCGTCGGAGGTGAACTGCTTTCCGTCCACCATCACACCTGACAGAAACAGCTTGCCTCGATGTCCCTTATCCGTGCCGCCATGAATGACGTTGGCAACGGGTATGCTCACCACAGCGTCGTTGCCTCCAAGCAATACGCTGCGCGACATGGGGTCATAGCATATTGCCAGCGGACGGAATCCGGGTACGGCAAAGCGCGTGGTCTTGCCGTCCTTGCCTAATATGCAACAGTCCGAACCCATGACAGCCCAGACATTGCCTTCCACCTCACACAGCATGGCTGCGTCCGCAGCGTCATATCCGGTTATGTGCAGCGAACGGTCAGCAGCCGACTCCGGTCCGAAACAGCGTACTTCGCCTTTCATCGCCGCCCACACGTTGCCCCGTCGGTCGACAATGAGGTCGCTGACAAGACGGTCCTTGCCCACAAGATGCTCCACCCGCATTGTGGCGGAACTGATTCGGTCAAGTCCGCGGTCGTACATACGTGCATATATCCTTCCGCGTCCGTCCTTCACGAGCTGCAATACGTGCATGCCCTGCAGTTCCTTCAGGAAATGTCGGTCAGCCATGACGGTGGGCGTAGTGGCGCCGAGCAACTTCTTCTTGCTTATCACAAACACGCCACCCATGTACGAGCAAATCCAGTAACGTCCCTGTCCGTCGTCAATGATGTCGTAAGCCCAAGCCGTGGTGTAACGGCGTGACTGGTCGGTGACGATGACGTTGCGCATCTGGCGTGTCTGCGGATTGTATATGTTGATGCCGTGGTCGGTGCATACGAGCACACGTCCGTCCGTATCGGTATACACCCGTCTGACGCGGTTGTGCGACATATAGTGAGTCGGCGAACTCTGACGAAACCACGTTATGCCGTTCATATCGTCAGGCATATATCCATGCGTGGCACCATAGGTGATCAGGCCGTTGGTGCCACCGAGCCACATCCTGCCGTCCAAACCACGATAGATGAGGTGCAGGCAGTTGCCTTCACCCGTATTGGTCAGGTCGCTAAGCGGTATGTAGTCATAAAAGCGACGTTTCCTCAGGTCGGACACACCCTGGTCGGTGCCAGCCCAAAGATTGCCCCATCGGTCAGAGAAGACAGCCCACACGATGTTATTGGTAATGGAGTGCGGCGAACGCGAGTCGTGCAGGGCATGCCTTACGGTCTTGTCCTTCTTATTGTATATATACAGACCGTTGTCCGTACCGGCATATATAAGACCTGCGTATACCGAGAGCGACTTCACCGAATTGCCCGACAGCGGACTGATGTTCTCAAGACGCTTTCCGTCGTATCTGTAAAGAGCGCCCTCCGTACCGATCCATGCCGATCCACCGTCGCCAAGAAGCGCATTGACGAGCGGCTGGCTTCCCTCCCCTATGCGTATGGGCTGAGCCTTGCCGTTACGCAGGACGGTCAGACCGGTCAAGGTGCCGACGAGCAGACCATGACGAGTAGGCAGCAGCGAATATACATTATGCAAGCGTGAGTTCTCCGTACGCTTCGTGCCTGTCTGCAAGTCCTGGCTGAAGAGCCCCTGCGCACCTCCATACCACAGGCGTCCGCCGTATATCGTCACGGCACGCATCTCGCCCATGCCGCCGGAAGTCCGATCTGCATAACGTCCCCGGCGGATGTCATACGCCATGAGTCCGCGCTCCGTAGCCATATATAGCATATCCTTGAAGATGCACATAGAGTGGACACGCGTGATGACCGGCGTCCCGTCCGCATCCGTATTGTGCGGAATTGATCGGTAGCCGTCGTAGGCGTAGAGTCCGTGGTCTGTGCCGAACCACATAATGCCCTGCTCGTCCTGCGCTATGGAGTACACGGTGGAGGCGTCGGCAATGCCGACATTATGGAAGCTCTGGGCAGCAGCCAAGGATGGCATCAACAGCGAAAGAAGGGTGAGGAGGATAATTGTATATAGGTTTCTCATTCAGTTTTGCTCTTAATAGTGACGTATTGCTTAACAGGGCGTTAAATTACAAAAAATATGTCAGATATCGAAACTTAGGGGCGAGATTTATACTTCAGCGTAATGAGACTGGCATCTTCGCAGAGTAAGTGATAAAGTAAGGCATGCAAATATCGTACAAAAGAGTAAAAACATGTTACAAAATAAAAATCGATTATAGAGTTTCGTTTTGCTGTTTTTCTGGGATTTTTCAGCCTTAGAAATGCTAAGACATAACAACAGAGCCTCTCTTACGGTCCAACAGTAGAACTGTCGGAGCGCAAGAGAGGCTCTGTTGCATTGACACAATGGATGTATCAGACCGGCAAAGTGCCACTTTAGCAATACTGTATGGGGTGTTTATGCTTCCTACGGTTTGCACATCACGCCCATAAAAACGCATAACCATCTGTGCCTTAATGCGATATCGCTGCACGCCCAAAACTCAAGAATTTCGCACCAAAGATTTCTTCTTGCGCTGAACTCGCAGTATTGAGCGCTGGAAATGCAAATATTGTCATGGCGTAGCGCCAGTAAACAGTTGAAAATTGATAATTAAGAGCCTGATAATTCGGGCTAAGACAATTAGCAAAAGCAAGTAATCATAACTCTCAATTCTCAACTCTCAACTCTCAATTAATTGTGAGCTCTGCGTCTGGCAGTCCTTCTGCCGATACAGTCAGCGTTATGCTTCCTTTTCCTTTCGTTCCAACGACAATCACCATTTCGCCGTTGAAGAGCGGCATGCTGTCCGAGGTGAAGGGCACGAGTGAGGTGGCGTCGCCGTTGCAGGTGGCTCTCAGACTGCCCGCTCCCTTGACGCTTGCCTTTATAAGGTTGGAGGCGGTGGGGCAGGGATTGCCGTCGCGGTCAGTCAGCGATACGGTTACGAAAGCCAAGTCGTCCTCCGCCGGATTGAGTGTTGTGCGGTCTGCCTTAAGGACAATGTGGGCTGGAGCGCCGGCTGTGCGTACCGTTTGCGTGTCAGCCACCGTGCCGTCGTAATTGTATGCCACGACGCGCAGTTCGCCCGGCTCATACTTTACGTTGTTCCAACGGAGACGATAACGGTCGAGGCGTGTGTTGGGATTCTTCACGATGCGTCCCTGACTCTTTCCGTTAACGAAGAGTTCGGCACTCGGATACGACGTATAGCAATACACAGGCGTCGTCTCTCCCTCCCGTCCCGGCCATGTCCAGTGGGGCAGAAGGTGAAGTGTGGGCGAGTCGTTGCGCCAGTGAGAGCGATAGAGCCAGTAGCGGTCCTTGGGCAGTCCGGCAAGGTCGCAGATGCCGAAGTAGCTCGAACGTGAAGGCCAGTACTCGTCGTAGGGCGACGGTTCGCCGAGATAGTCATATCCGGTCCATACGAATTCGCCGATAACATAGTCGCGGTCGTCCTGCATCTTCCAGTCGTCATCGGGCAGATTGCTCCACGGACAGTATTCCACGTCGTATGACGAGCATTGTCCGTCGGGATAAGTCTTCGAGTCAGACACCTCCACCGGGAACTTATACACTCCGCGTGAGCTTACCGTCGAGGCTGTCTCCGAGCCCAAGAGGAATCCCTTTGGCAGCTGACGGATGTTCTTATCGTATTTATGTACGCGGTAGTTGAATCCAGGAACGTCCATTACTTGGGCGAAACCCGACTTCAGCGCGTCCTCCGCACGGTCCATTCCCTGCGTCACAGGGCGTGTGGGGTCGAGTTTATGACAGATGTCCTGCAGGTGCTTCGATATGTCGCGTCCCTCCTCGCTCCACTGTTCGGGTATCTCGTTGCCGATGCTCCACATCACGATGGACGGATGGTTGCGATGGTTGCGCACCAGATTCTCTATGTCCTTGTCAGCCCATTCCTTGAAGTTAAGGGCATAACCGTTCTTGCATTTCGGATAAATCCACATATCGAAACTCTCCGCCATGACCATCATACCCATCGAGTCGCACACCTCCATCTGCCATGTAGAAGGCATGTTATGCGCCGTGCGGATGGCGTCGCATCCCATCTCCTTCATCGTGCGTATCTGACGGATGAGCGCAGACTTGTTGACAGCGGCTCCAATCGGACCAAGGTCGTGATGTAGACATACTCCCTTTATCTTGCGCGACACGCCGTTAAGCTGAAAACCGTCATACTGAGCCACACGAACTGTGCGTATGCCGACCTTCTGCTGGGTCTGGTCAACGAGCTTTCCCTTGCGATAGAGACGCGTTACGAGCTTATAGAGATAAGGCGATTCGGGCGACCATAGCTGCGCGTTGTCCACGCTCAGCGTCTTTATGATATTGCCCTCAGCGTCGAAGTCGGCATCCTTTATCTGCGCGACAGTCTTTCCTGCGGCGTTAACGAGCAGGTTCTCCACCGTAAGCGTCTTGTCAGCGTTCTTCACGTTGGTGCAGATGCTCACCTCCGCCTTGCCGTCCGCGATGGAAAGAGTGCGGAAATAGCTGCCCCATTGGTGAATGTGGGCTGCGTCAGCATTGGTGACGAGCTGCACAGGACGATAAAGTCCGCCACCCGGATACCAGCGCGAACTCTCCTCGCGGTTGTTGAGGCTGACACTTATCTCGTTCTTTCCCTTCTTCAGGTACGGCGTTGCGTCCACGCGGAAAGCGTTATATCCGTATGCCCAATGTCCGACAAGGTGTCCGTTTACATACACATGCGGGTCAGCCATAGCACCGTCAAACTCAAGTATGGCGGAAGCCGGCACCTTCTTCAGACTGACGGAAGTCTTGTAGAAGCCGCGACCTATCCAAGGCAATGCGCCCGAACGTCCCGACTTCTCTGTCTTCTCCGTCTCTCCGTTCTGCTCAATGGCAACAAACTGCAGGTCCCACTTCTTGTCGAAGGGTCCGCTTATGGCCCAGTCGTGCGGCACGGTCACCGGTTTATAGCTGACGCTGTCACGCGAGAACTCCCACGTCTTCAGATTTATTGTGTTGCGCTGCGCCGAGGCAGTAAGAGCCGATGTGGCAAGCGCAATGGTCAATATTGTTAGCTTATTCATTTGTTATAATTATTAGATTACCTTCAAAGATAACAATACCTTTAAAGGTAATCATAACTTTCAACTTTCAATTATCAATTTTTAACTTTCAATTCTTGAATGTGTCCAGCGTTGCTGTCGGCTTGCCGTTAGAGTCGAACGCTCCCTTGTTGTAGTCGTTCCATCCTCCGTAGCACTCCGGTTCCCAATAGAAGATGCCGAGACATTCGGGCTTTGCCTTACATCCTTCCACCATCTTCTTCATCATGGCAGCGGCGTTCTCAGAATCCCAAGCCATGCCGATCTCGCAAACCATAACCTTGCAGTTATAGCGAGAAGCGAGAGTGGAGATGTTTTTGAGGCAGTCGTCGGTGACTGTCTGCCAGTTGTCGTCCTCGGGATAGAGCGACATTCCGATGACGTCCCATTTGGCACCGGCGGCTTTCAGACCGTCAAACATCCATGTGAATCCGCCGATCTCGTTGCCGCGGTCGATGTGGATAATGCACTGTGCGTCGGGATAGACAGCCTTGGCAGCGTCGTAGCCGGCGTTGTTGAGAGCTGCGTAATTGTCAAACTTGTTGTCGCTGGCAAGACCGAGCGGCCAGAGCATGCCCGTGCGGGTCTCGTTGCCAATCTGAATCCACTCCACGTCGATGCCGTTGTCCTTGAGCGTAGTGAGCACGTCCTTTGTGTGCTCAGCCACGGCAGCCTTCATCTTTGTGAGGTCGTCCTTGAAGTCTGTCCATGCGGAGGGGATGTTCTGCTTGCCTGGGTCAGCCCAAGAGTCGGAGTAATGGAAGTCTATCATGATGCGCTCGCCGAGCATCTTTGCTCGCCGAGCCTTTACGAGCACGTCCTGCTTGCCTGACCATCCGTCTGCGGGGTCCACCCATACGCGGATGCGCACCGAGTTGGTGCCGAGGTCGCGGAGCAGCGTCATGCAGTCCTGCTCCGAACCTTTGGCGTTATAGAACTTCTTGCCGCTGGCTTCCATCTCTGTCAGCCAGCTGATGTCCGCACCCTTGGCAAAGCCTGTCATGTCGTATGTGGGTTCGGTCTGCGGGGTTGTGTTATTGTCGTCGCTGCATGAAGAGAGCGTTATGAACGCGAGGGCAGCGATAAGGAATGATTTTATGTTCATTGTTATTGTTATTGGTACTTACCTTTAGCTTGATTCATGTCTTGAATACGTTTAGGTAAATTATGGTTTTTAATTATAATATTCGGTTCGTTCGGCTTAACGTAGTTATGTGCGTTTTCTTATTGGAAGATTTGAAACGGTTTGGTTTTTTCGTCGGCTGCAAAATTACAAACGCGGACAAAAAAACGACGTTACAAATTAGACAAATGACAAAACAAATCGGACAAAAAACCTCGCAACCCCCCGATAAATAAAGGGTTTGGCAAATTTGTAAAGGGGAGAGGGAAGAAATGGATATCAACTATATAAAAAAAACGAACGTAATACCTTGCTATAAATTTATTGCAAAGTATTACGTTCGTTTATTATAAAAAATGTCGGGGAATAAATGGATATCCCTTTACCTATTTTACTTTATCACCTTCACGACGCTCTTTCCTGAAGCGAAGCGCACGATGTTAAGACCGTGGCGCGGCTGCGTGAGGCGGCGACCGTCGATGTCGTAATAAGCCACCGGACAGTCCTGCTTGTCTGCACCGAGAGTGGTAATGCCAGTGTGCTCGCTGCCCGTAACGGGAGCCTTGGCACCATTGGCTATGGTTCCGTCCTTGCTGTCGATGAGGAGAGCCACGATGCGGAACTTGCGAGCATCCTGCACGAACTTCAATGCGTCAACGTCGAACGAGCCTTCAATAGAAACCGGCTTATCCTCAGTTACGTTGGCAGGAAGCGAGACAAGACCTGTGGTAAGGCGTGTCGTAGCCATCACCACATCATTAAAATGCAGACCCGTAACCTTCTCATTACCCTGCACGAAGGGGTCAACCTCATCAAATATCAGTTCCTTCTTGGCATCAGTAGAGAGAGAGTTTTTCTGTGCCCAGCCATTGCCCTCGCCATGGAGGTCGTCAGCCACAAGCACAAACTCCATCTTATAACGGTCTGCATCGTCCATGTCACCGGCAAAGTTCATAGTGGCCTTAGCGTTTATCTTCTTGCCCGTTTCGTCGAAAGAAGCCTCTGTCTCAATGGCTGCAGGAGCCATAATCTGACATGACTGCTTCCACAGCTGCTCAATGCCGAAACCGCTGCTCATCTTGCCATAGAAGGGGTCGATGCTTCCATAGCGGCGGTCGATATCCGCTGATGGGAATCCGCTTATAGAAACCGGGAATTCATTCTGATCCATTACCTCCATAGTGTCCACATTGTGATAAGACAGTCCGATGAAGTCGTCCGGATAAAGACGGTTGAGCACCTCAAGGGCAACAAAGCCGCGCGGACAGTTGCTACACCACAGACCCGTAAACTCCTCCATTACCGAACGGCGCTTAGGCAGCACGTTGTAAATCTTTAATTTGCCATCGTAAGCCTTCGTAGTCTGTGCCACGCCATTAACCTTTTCCATAGTGAACGAGAAGGGATAGTCGCCCTTCTGGTCTACAGCGTCAAGCGTAAGGTCCATCTTTGCAGCTGCGTCATAGAAGGCTGGCACCGGCACTTCAAAGTCCTTGTGTCCGGTCTTCTTCGTTGTTCCCACCATGTAGCTATAGTCAATGGAATTGACGGGATTAGCACCATGATTGCGAATTACGAACGTCACGTTCAGCGGCATCTGCTTCTGTCCTTGAATGGTTCCGACGGGGTCAATGCCTGCTGCGTCTGTCTCCACTCCGCCAAGCATAATCTCCATGGCAGAGCAATACTCTTCCGACTTGTCCGTCCACTTCAGATACGTACGCGAGCTGTGGATGTATAAGCCGAGCGGACTGTCGCCAAACGCAACAGTTACGGGCTTCTTGGTAGGTTTGTCAAGTTTACTTATTATATTAAACGAATAACCCACATAGAGCGTGTCCGTATCAATGGTAAACGGTGATGCGAACGTAGCGCTTAAATTGCCATCGGCAATGACAGCATCTGCACTAACACCGTCCACAAGATTCTTCTTGTCCTCCAACGAAAGGCTACGTGTAACCCACACCTTCATGTCAGACACGTTAGCCTCCTTGAAAGGTACGGGCACGCTGACTTTCTCTACCGTCAGACCTTTGAGGTCTCTTCCTGCGAGCCTTACTGCCACGTCATAATTCTCTTTCTTGGCAGTACCATAATACGACACCTGGCCAGACATGTTGGCTGTATACTTCACCTTGCCGGTTCCTGCCATCACTGCCTCAGGCATCATAACAAACAAGGCGGCAAGCAATAGTGTGCTTAATATGTTTCTCATACGATCAAAAAATTATTATTAATGATAATTCTATCTAACATACTTCACGGTCTTCTGCGAACCGTCAGCATACTTCACGGTCTTGAGGTAGATGCCATGAGCGGGCTTGCTGATGCGGCGTCCAGCGAGGTCGGTGTAAGACACGCTCTTCACGTCGGTGCTGCCAGCGATGATATCATTGCTGATACCAGTGAGATTGCCCTTCTCGTCCACCTTATAGCTTACAAGGTTCGACTTGTATGTCTTGTCGCCGTCCTTATAGATTTCCTGCACGCCTACAGAAGAAAGTCCCTGTGCGAAGTAGTAGATCTTTCTGTTGGTGCCCTTCTTCACGATATCGTTATTGTCAGTAAAGTCGATGGGCATGTCAGTAATCTCGTCCTTCAAAGCATAGTACTCGTCAGGATAGAACGTGAAGAGATCGCCGTCGAAGTAGAGGTTGTAGAAGAGCTTGCCAGGATTGAGCAACTTGCCGTCTGTCGACTCCTTATTGACGTGAATCTGCATACAGCCATAACCATATTCGCTTTCATACGGCATAAACTCAAATATAGAAGGATCCTTCGGCGTGCCAGCCTCCTCCTTCCAAGGAGCGAACATAGGCTTCTCATACTCGTTAATCTTATATACAACGTTCTTGCCGGCGTTTATAAGGAAGTTGGTTTCTGACTTCAGCGTATTAGCAGTGCGGTCGTATGCAAAGACAATGTCCTTATTGAAGTAGATGCTGTCGAAGGTATAGTCATAGTCCTCCCATGTAACCTTCTGCTTGCCAGAGGGAGCGAAATACGTGTGATATCCCAATACGGGATCTACACCCATGTATTTCATGCCGTCGAACACCACCTTGTCGCCGTCTACCTTACCCTTTGCCCAAGCATCAGGATTGCTGCCGGAGAGATTGCTTACGTAGAAGCCGTCGCCCTCGAACGCCACCTTCACCAATGCAGCGTCACGGTCGTTCTCGTCATTACCGAACGTAATCATATAGTCAGAGATAGTGGCAGAAGCTGACGGAGCTTCGATAGGAGCCTTCTCCTTGTGCCATTCGCTTGCGAAGTCGGCAAAACCAACCCATTCGCCATCAGCAGTGGCAAGAGCCAGCACCACGCCGTCGCTATTGTCGTCAAGACGTATGAGCGAGTCGTTGCGGAAGGCAAAGCGGATGTCCTGCGATTCGGTGTCAGGAATGAAAGAGTTGCCGGCATCGTTAATCTTCATACGAAAGAGATAGAAGTCTTCAAATTCAGAGGTTGCCTCGTTGTTCTCGTCATATACAGGCTGCTTGAAATACTTCTGCGGGAATGTGAACGTGTATACGTCATCTCCCGTCTTCTTTCCCTTCACCCAAACATTCGAGCCAAGCGTAGCCATTACGTTCTTGATGTACATCGTTCCGTCGTCAGCGATGACGAAGTCCTGTGCTACACCGTCCACGGTTGTGGAAATAACCGTACCGAAGAACACCTCAAAGCCAGAGTTGACACCATAATAATTCTTATATAATGTACCTTCAGGCTGATCTACTATCATCTGCATGTCGTCCGTCACCTGCAAGTTGGGAGCCTGCATAGGACGAGCCTTGCCAAAGTTGGGGAGCAGGAAGTCTGTCTTCTGCCAAGACTGAGGCACACTTTGAGCCTGATAATGCAAAGGACTGTTGTTCTGTCCGTTCGCCTGATGATTTCTCGCAAGGGGGTGTGCGAAAGAGGCAACAGCAAAGAGCGCTGCTGCAAACGTAATGTAAATCTTTCTCATAGATACACTATTTAAGTAAAAAAAATATTATCCACTATATACAGAAGACTGTCAAAAAGTCGATTATAACAAAAGCAAAAGTAGTACATTTATTTCATTCCACAAAAGTTTCAGCAACTAAAACTTGTCTAAACAGATAAAAAACGTTACCTTTGCAAAACCTTTTCGAAGCCGTGTGCGGCATTTTCCCTCCCGCTTCGAATATCACATAATGCGCTTGTGGCGGAATTGGTAGACGCGCCAGACTTAGGATCTGGTGTTTTAGGACGTGAAGGTTCGAGTCCTTTCAGGCGCACCAAGAAAAATCCTAACTGATTGAATATGAGCAGTTAGGATTTCTCTTTTTTTGTATGATTAACGAGATTTCGCCAACATACCATCCGAATTGTGGATTAGTGTTGTCTGAGTCTTTCGAACAACTCGTCTGACCCTTTGTCCAAGAAGGTCAAAGCTGCTTTAAACTCATCGCTCGGCGTATGCTCTGACGGTATGAACTCATAGCTGCACCACACCTTATCGTCCATGACAATGAACTTGCTCACGAACCTATCTCTGTTCATCTCATTACATACTTCAAGCAATTTGTTTGCATCTACCCCCTTAACATTGCAAATCAATACAATCTGGAGAAAAATAGAATCGTTCTTGAAGGCTACAAAAAGCGAGCCTTGATACTTGAAAGAGAAATGCTGTTCCTCTTCTTCAACCTTAAATCCCTCTTCGTTGAGGTAATTAAGCAAATAATTAAATCCTGCCATGTTGCAAAAGGTTAGTTATTAATATTTATTCTTAAAAGGTCGCTACAGTTGAGCCAGCCTATTATTAACGGTCAGTCAGAGAGCATGCCCATAATAAGGAGCTCTCCCTACAAAATTACACATTTTATTTTATGCACAAAAACTTTTCGATAAAAATCGGACAAATTATTCAAGCTTTCTCTGTTGCTTATATTTGGATTTCTAGCGCTCAATACTGCGAGTTGAGCGCAAGAAGAAATCTTCGGTGCGAAATTCTCGAGTTTTGAGCGTGTTGGGGTATAACGCTCATACACAGTCGGTTAAACCATTTTCTTACGAAACACATAAAACACGGACAAACCGGACAAGCTGTCTGGCATCGCTAAAGAGCCACTTTAGCAATGCCAGACAGCCACCGTCATCATACAACAAAGCCTCTTTCCGACTCCAATAGTTCTATTTTGGGAGTCGGAAAGAGGCTTTATTGATGTTTAAGGGTGTGATTAACGCTGCAAAAACAAATAAAAAACGCTTCCGAAATCTCTAAAACCGCTTTTTCTTTTGTAACATGTTTTTACCGTCTTGTACGATATTTGCAGGGAAAATCGAACTTATGGTCCATATTTTTCCTCTGATTACATTCATGTCCTCATAAATCCTTTCTTTTAGGTTCCATCTTCACATGGAAGACCGTTTCACAGGCAGTCTCTCCAAAGATATCTACTCTACATATAGTTCAACGTCCTCAAGTCATATCTCCCTTTATAGAACTTGTCAAGAACCTCTTGGAAAACATCATTGGGAGAAACAGCGTCAAACAGGGTCATGCAAGAACGGACCTTCATTGCGTCAAGTCCGCCAAATATCTCAACAATATCCTTATCCGTATGTACCAGCAGAGCCTTTGTGATTGCTCTCAGCCGTTCGTTCAGAACTGGATGATTCAGATATGCCTCAGCCTCATCGTACCCGCTGATACCATAATACTTTGCATTATAGCTGTGTCCGAGGATGGCCAGTTGCGGGAATATATACCATATCCAATGCGAACGCTTTCGTCCGTCTTCCACTTCCTGCAATGCCTGTTGATAACAGTGTGACTGTGCGTCCAAAAAACGTTGAAGGTTGAAGCTCCCATTGTCCTCAAGAGATTCTATATGATTGGGAGTAAGTCTATCTTTCATACTTCTTTTTCTTGTTATTTATACGACATATTATAGCCGTTACAAAATGTTATACTTTTATGATATAGAGTGAGAATAAGTAACCATTCTATCAGGAAATATTCATTGAACCAACAAATGGGTTATAAATTCCAATGTCGATTCCTCATGAACTTTTTGCATTTAGCACAGAAACAGTCCGATTAATCTTAATACATTGTCATCTTCCTCTTCGTCGTCAAACATCGGACAGGCCTCGATTCTCCCCCATCCTATGTACGGTCGCACATATCCGGTGCGCTCTTCCCAAAGACATCCGTCTTTCCCAAATTGCGGATGATGGCATTCCATTCTGCCAAAGTCCATGCTACCATCCACCTTGACCGACCGTCCCAATCCTTGCTTGTTATTGTTGTGCCAATTGCCAATGTACGTCTGTACAATATCGCACTCTGCCATCCCTTGCTTTCTCTTCCCATCAATGAATGTTTCAGAATACTCTATAATTCCGAAACCTTCATTGTTAAGCTCCTTGTCAAAGCGTCCCCGGTAAACAGAAGAAGAAGACGTAGTACGTTGTCCATAAGGCAACTCATCATTACGCCAGTTGCCTTCATACACGGTACTGTCAGCAGTGGACCAGCAAGCCTATAATAAACGAAACGATTGGAAGACTATACATAAGTATCTTCTTCCAATCAAAATCCGAACGAATCAGACCTCTAAACTTATCTATTAACATATAAAGCTTTCATTGTGCTCCATTATAGAAAAAGTTAAAAATCTTCACTGCTGTACATAATTCAATGTTTTAAAATCAGCAGCGAAGTTACTTCTTTATATTTTAAGCCCTAATTTGAGTGCTTACCTAATTTTTGTACTTATGCTTACTACATTTTGTATATTTTATATATTCCAACAGCAGCTGCAGCAATCACACTTGTCCCTATTTTTAGGTCAAGCATAAACGCGATACAAAATGATATTCCCAATAAAATAATTGCAATAATTGTTTTTATAAGAAATTCGGAAAAACTAAAGTTACTCTTATCCAAGCTATTGGTTGAATACGAAATTGAATTAGTTACATTACTTGTTGTATTAATTTTAGACTCCTCCTCAAATTGCAAAACAAATCTGCAATGGCGACAAACTATAGCATCTGACAAATTCAATGTTGAACATACTGGGCATTTTTTAACTTCCATATTTAAGTTTCATTTATTTATACAATACAATCTCATGGTGGTTAAAACCACCACAAGATTGTCGATAAAGTTAATAATTCTCTTTTAAAAACAAATCAGTCATTAGAATAACCAGACGAATCTGAGAAATAATAATAACCGATTTGGATTTATCGAGAAAATTTAATTTGTGTATTGTTTTTTCTTGCTAATTGATTACCAGATGCATCAGTTATTGCTATATCAAAAGACAACTCGATACTTCCAGTCCCTGGTTGCATGTTTAGACCATCATATGGTACAAAAATGGTAAAATCATTGAATGTGCAACGCTCATAATTTGACGTTCCATAACTATAAAATTTTAGATTGTTACCATACGTATCGTGTAATGGAGTTTCATTATCTCCATAATAAAAGTACGCATAACCATACACATTTTCACCTTCCATATTATTCACATTAAATTTAATATGGATTTTCATGCCCTTGACATTATTTACATATATACTGTGATCCATCCATATAGATTTGATTTCTGCATTCGGTTCAGTATTTCCTTCTTGATAGATATTTATTCGTTTAGAATAAGAACCTGATTTTATTTCAAAATAATCACTTCGAGATGAAGAAGATGTGTTCTCATCTATAGTCAAAGTAACACTATTACTATATTTCGACAAATGTCCCCAATTTGCTGTGTTCGTACTAATTTCCCAATCACCATCAGTTTCAATTGATATTTCTTTGCTACCTCCAGAAGCATCAACATCAATATTGTCATCAGACACATTAAGATATGTGGCATTAGAGTCATCATTTGTTGTAGTCGAGGCAACTTCTGCAACCGAATCACCATCTTCCGCAGCAGGTGTTGGGGTATAATTATAAGAAGAGTAACTATTTGCTTTTACCATAAAACAAATTATGCCGATAATCAGCAATAAGACAAATACCCATATACATCCAGTATTCGATTTTTTCCTCGTTTTTTGAGAATCATTGTTATTATGTCCTGCCTTTTTTTCCTTATTATAAGAAAAAGCAGAACCACAATTCCGACAAAATATAGCATCCGAACTATTGGAGGTTGAACATTTGGGACACTTAAAGACAAACATATTTAAATATCATTATTTATAACATCGTTCATATCATTTTGAATTTCGTGAGCTTCATTTTGCCACATTGTTGCAGAAATATACATGCCATCATCCATACATTGTTGAGCATGCTCTTTGGCAAAATCCAAGTTGTCCTGCATTTTATCTATAGTTAACTGTTTGTCATAATCAGTACTAGAATCAATAACGGAATCTTGGCATAAGTCCAAATCAGTAAACCAACCTTGATTATTTAGACCGCTATAATCAAAATTATAAGGATCTATATAATTTGTGGTCGGAATTATTAAATTAGGATTAAAAGGAGGCATGTCAAAATGCGCTAAAGCATCATTGAAAGAGTAAGACGAAGGCATTGTTGGATAACTTTGGAAAACATCATACAATTGCGCTCCTTGTGTTGAGTAGTCTATTTGGTGACTATAATCTTGAAATTGAGTAAATGTATCATAATCTACATTTGCAACTTCGGGAAGATGTCCTTCTGTCAATCCGTTTGAAACCATCTGCTCTGTCTGTTGTGGCGTTGCTACATCTGTAGAGACCATATAACAGTTGGAATCAGACCAAGCATCCATAAATTGATCTAAGGGATAAGGTTTTGCGCACTCCCCTGTACCAGGGTCTGTTACCATTACCATAGGATTATTAGGGTCAGACATATCAATTCCTGCAACTATAAGAGCATGGTCTGGTGTATTTCCCATAAATATGTCCTTTAACCAATCCAAAATATTTCCATCCCAAAGCTCTCCACTGTCAACTCCAACTATTACTTTGTGTCCCTGTGCAAGTTCATTAGCTAAATCATATACATTAGCATTTTCTCGTTGAGTACAAGGAATACCAGAATCGGCAAGCAGTTTACCAACATCTTGACATTGAGTACCAGTTCCATCACCTGAATACCAACCATTTTCTATCGAATATTGTACACATTGGTCTTCTGTGACTGGAATGCCAAAATCATTCATTATCAACTGCTGAGACTTGATAGCACAAGTATCTGGATATGTTTGCTGGTAGGGATTGGTGAAATCACCAACCGTAGTTATCGAATTTATTTCTGCCATAATTATTATTCTAATTAATTTATTTCACGATTTTTTATAATTTGTATATTTCTTTTTTCAGTTACAGTCAATTCATCATAAACATTATTGCTTGTAGGAATGTACCACTGGTATTTTTGAAAATATTTAGATAGCTTTGGATTGCTAAAGATGTATCCATGTTTAGCAAAAATCGCATTACGCAACAACCTTAAATCTTCAAGAGAAAACCTGTCTAAATCAGACTCAGACAAATCTATGTCTGTCCAAGATAAATCTTTCATATAGTCTTCAATATCATTAGTATAGACAACTTCAGTTGAAGAACTAATGTCATTATTATTTTTTACAGTATATATCGAAAAAACTACAAGAAACACTATTATTGCAGAAATAATCAGCATAATTAAATGATTTCGACTTTTATCGATTTTTTCATCGCAACTCCGACAATATATGGCATTATCTATATTTCTCGTACCACATTTCCTACAATATTTCATTTCTTTTCATTTGCTTTTATATTTCTTTTCACTCTCTCCTTATTATATTGTCGTTTGATTAATTCATATTGCGTTTTAATTTCTCGTTTTAAAACAGTAGTGTCATTCTTGCTTTTTTGCTCGCACATTTCGCTTACCATTTTAGATGTGCAACTTTCATATTTGTAAAAAGCATCTCTTTCTGCCTTAGATACTTCATACACACGACCTAAAACAAAATATGAAAATGCGCCACAAAGAAGAAATGCAAAAACAAAACCTACTAAGCACCAAGATATACTATGAATTCTTATTGTTCTTTTATGAGTTTCATTCAAATAATTCAATTCTTTATATAACTCATTAATTTTCAGTTTATAGCCTTCTTCGCACAATTCACTAGATACTTCATTTTCTTTGGCAGGAATTGCTGTTTCGTCAGAAGAAGCGAAATCAGATTGTTCATCGTAAACATCATTTTTTAAGTCTGCAATAATAACGGAATAGTTATCATGAGATTTCATCTGACATTTGGAGTCAATTAAATCCAATGCATCATTAATGCTGCGATTTACGAGAATTTCAGATAGTTCTTCATCACGAATTGCATCAACAACGCCATCAGAGCAAAGTAACAATCTGTACTTGTCTTTTATATCGAGTCTATCAATCTCTATCTTAACATCAGTTTTTCCAGCTATCACGCAACGTGTAAGAATGTTTTTATATTCACTATTTATAGCCTCCTCTTCTGTCAATATCTCTGCTTCAACAGCCTCGGCTACTTTTGAGTGGTCTTTTGTGCGGAATAACTTTATTCCATCATCATCAAACAAGTAACAACGACTATCCCCGACATGTCCTACCAACACATTTTTTTTGTTGACAACAGCAACAACCAATGTTGTCCCCATCTTTTTATTATCATCATACACATTCGCTTTATTTAAAGCTATTAGTGCATTGTCTAAAGCAAGTTGTAAGTCATCTTCCGAAAAATCAACTTCTTTACTATCCAATGTTGAAAAAACACTTTCTGCTACAATTTTGCTGGCAATCTCTCCATGTGCATGTCCTCCCATTCCATCACACAAAACAATTACTCTTGAGAGATTGGACTGATTGTTATCTACATAAAACTTTATATAGTCCTCATTGTTTTCTCTGACACCTTGTTTTGAGATGCCATTAATTTCAGATATACTTATCATAAGCTAATCTCTATTCAATATTAACTATATTATGTGAGCCACAGTAGATACAAAACTTAGTCAAATTATCCACAACTGGGTCTATCGCAATTTTACCACAGTTTGTACATTTCCACTTCTTTGGTTCGGATGGCTTTGACTCAGATTGGCTACTACCACAAAATGAACAAAATTCCGCATCAGAAGATATTGTACGGCCACAATGAATACATTTTTTTTGCTGTGGCTCTGAAAAATGCAGTAAAGCATTTCTCAATTCAGCACATGACTGAAAACGTTTTTTAGGATTATCAATAGTACATCTGTCAACTATTGAAGAAAAAAGTGGAGACTTAATTTCCACAGAAGGATCTGTGTTTCCTGTACAAAGGAAATGCAAAGTCTTCCCCAAAGAGTAAATGTCGGAATAAAATCCCAATTTACCTCCCACTTGCTGCTCTGGTGAGGCAAACGCCATCGTTCCCTTGAATGTAGACTCTCCAGTTTCTGTAACAAGCGTCAGCTTTTGTGCACCCTCTATTATTTTTGCATTATCACCAACAACCCGTGCTATGCCAAAGTCAATAATCTTAATATAGCCATCATTTGTTCTAAATAAATTGCTCGGTTTTATATCCAAATGCAGAATGTTATGCTTATGAGCATATTCCAAACCATCAAGCACTTGAAGCAATATTTTTTTTACCGAGTTGTCTGTAAGACCATTTTTTGCCTTTTGCTGAACAAATCGTTCCAGGTCAAGCCCATTCAGCCATTCCATTTCCAATACTGTAAAAGCCTTGCCTGTGGTATCAGTATGCGAGAAAGCATCAAGTATACGTATTATATTGGGATGATTCAGTTGGGTCTGCAATTTAATTTCTTTGATAAATTGCTGACAAAGACGAGGAGAATTTTCAGCTTTATCAGGTCTGACAAACTTGAAAGCCCTTTCAAATCCATTGTCATTAACTCCCTTATAGACCAATGCCATTCCTCCTTTAAAAGGAGGCTCAATTAATGTATATCCTTTAATTTTCATTGTTGGTTATTTTTGTTCGTTTAAAAATAAATTTAGTTTTACCTGCTACAATAAACCAGTTATCTTGTAGCATAATACTTTTCTTTGTTAAGGGAAAAGAACTCAAATCCAAAACATCAAGATTGTTGATAATCGTCGGTCTTGTTTCACTGCATGTTGTCAAATTATAATTGCAGTGCGAGTTTGTATCCCTTGTAACGGTTATAGTAAAGTGTTTTCTACTCATATATGCATCATTAAAAGTAAAGTCCATATTGCAATCTCTACCAAATGTATTAACACCTTCTTTGAGCTGTAAAATCTCACCATTTACATTCAATTGTCCAATAGGTTCTTTTGGGGGCTTTGGAGGCTGTATTTTTGTTGAGATTCCACCTAGGCATGTCGCAAACCTATAGTTATATTCCCCTTTTTGCCCAGTAGTATTTCTTATGATTTTTACATTGGATGCGTTATGTGAAACCAAATGCTTTTTAAGCATTTCAGATATACAAGGAATGGATGTAGACCCACCCACAAGTAGAATTTGATTTACGTCACTCCATTCTACATTTGCGGAATGTACGACAGAATCACAAGCTTCAAACGTTAGAAGTATCTGTTTTTTTATAAGTTTCTCAAACTCAGTCCTGTCCACTTCTATACATTCTCCATTAGAGAACACTTGTGATGTAGATTCCCTTACTGACAGAATTTCTTTAATTCTTTTACATACCGTATAATCTTCAATTTTTTTTAATTGGTCAAGAGGCTTTTCTCTTTCTTTGAAAATCTGACATATATATTTATATATAGCACTATCAAAAAAAGAGCCTCCGCATCTTATACCACTGTCACAGCCCAAAATCTCTTGATTTCCTTTGTCATCGATACCAATTATCGAAGTATCAAAAGTACTACCTCCTAAATCGTATATCAAAGAGCGACCAATATTCTTTTTTCCCGTTATCTGGGAGTAATGCAAACATGCTGCTTTGGATTCTGAAAGAAATTCCACTTTTTCAAATCCTGCCTTAAAGGCAGCTTTCTGCATAACATCTATTCTTGGATCTTCACTTCCATACAATACTGGTATCGTTAATAAAACAGCATTTATTGGAATATTGTTATTTTCTGTTTCAGCACAAGTCTTGACAAAGGACAATATTTCTGAAACAATATCAACATATTGAATTCCATTATAGTCTAAAAAATCAGCTATTTGCAATTTGAATTCTTGAAAGAAGCCTTCTGGCATGCTATTCTTAAAGTCCTCAGCTTCTTGACAAACTTTAATTTTTCCTGTTGGCATAACACATGCAACCGTAGGAAAATATTGCGAATTGGCATAGCTTACAACATGTGGCTTTCCATCTATATCTATGGCCGCCGCTGTATTGCAAGTTCCAAAATCAATACATACCCATATGTCTTTATTTGAGTTCGTTTCCATATATGTCTATTATATAATTACGACCATCCAAAGTAGCATTCAAATATTTTTTCTTTTCTCGCCATTCAAGATAATCATATCGGGCTGAAAGATATACCTTATAATGCGCAACATCTAAAATTCCAAATTTGTTGTCCTTTATGAAAAATACGTATTTAGGTGTTTTCTTCTTTCTGAATATTCCCCAATAAGAATACTTTTGTACATAATCAGCATAAAACTTGAGCGGTTTCGTATTTTTTGAGCATTTTTTATATCCACAAATTATATATGTTAATAAGAATATAGATAGTGAAATAGCCCCAAACATTCCAGAAATCCAAAAGGTAGTTTCTTGATAATATTTTTTTGTAAAGTAGCACCCTTCATCAAGATTTTCATATTCACATCCATTAGGTTCAAAGGTTATGTTTCCGTAATCATCCTCTAATCTATCATAAGAACTATACAATCCTCCATTTATTGAATAGATAGATTCTCTTTCACATAACATACACATTATAGGATCAGAGATATGATAATAATAACACTTAGGGCTATATGTGTCTCTATTATATGTATACCAATCTTCACTATAATAATAATGAGAAATAAACATATATATGCAAAGCACAAAGCATATAATCGCAGGTATCCGTAAAATAAATTTAACAAGCATTCCAACTCGTGGCTTTTTCCACTCATAAAAATTTGTCGGAACTAGATTTTTTTGGGGATATAATTCCAATATATTTATTCTAGGTTTAATTTCCATAAACGAACCACAGTGCCTACAATATTTTGCATTCTCATTATTTATACTATGACAGTTCTTGCAATTCCCCATAACATCTATTCATTAAAAAGATAAGCTTTCGCTTGTTCATATTGGTAATTCATACGAACAAGCGATATTCTTAATTGTTCGTAAGATTTCAACGCTACATTCATCCATTCTCGTTCTTCAGGGTCAGGTTCCAAAGCTACACACTTACGCCAAAACCTTTCCCTTTCAAGAGACTTTGCTACCATCACAGAAGGTTGAGTTCCAACTGGCATCCTTACACGTTCAGGAGCAGAATAGCCTTTCTCGCCCCATAAAGCCAATAATTCATCTTTGGCATCATCATCCAAAATCAGTTCCCCATTGTAAATTCTGTTAAGTGTTTCATACTCTAAATGCTCATGCATCAAAGAAGAAAACAATTTACGTAATTTGGCTTTTGTTTTAATAAGTACCTTTGAAAGGGTAGCATCATTAATATTTCTTTGAGCGTTATCTATTTCTTGGTTTAGACATTGATAAATGCTTTCCAACTTTATTAACCTTGCTCGAGAACCAAAATGATTGTGAAGAACTTTCATAAAATCATCTGCTCCACTTTCTTTGTGAAGGATAGCTTTAACTTCTTCAAATGAAAGGTCTGGGCGTTTCCTTAGTAAGTTTGTAACGATAAAGACTCCGTACAATCCTAATTGGTTGATAAGATTATTGCGCTCTGTGTCTTTTAAAGGAATGTTCACGCTGGAATCTAAGAATTTAGGCACAGATTTAAAAGCCGTTTTAAGAGTAGAATCATCACATTCTGATAGAAGTTTCACTTCATTGAATGTTTCTTGCTTTAAAGTTGATGAGGCCAAAAATAATAATGCAGAGATTGGGTACAAATTGAAAAGTGTACGTTTTAGCATTGAGTCTTTCTTCATTCTATTCGTAACCATTTTCTTGCCTATCTCCAAAGCGGATTTTGACCTTTCAAAATCCTCTTGCCACAACACATCTATTTTGGATAAAATTCCAATTGCATTGAGTGGATTAAAAGAACTACCTGTATTGTATTTGCTCACAATGTCAAGGACATTTTCTGATACAGAATGCGTAAATAGCATAATCACGGCATCAGGTCGCACATTGCTAATGAAATCAAGCGTATTCTTTGAATCTTTGCCTCGTAAAGCATCAAGTCCTGGAGTGTCGATAATATTTATTTCTTTTAGAATTTCTGCATCGTCAAATATTTCAATATAGCTAATATTATTAATCTCATCATTATTACTTTCTGTACTCCATTTACGAAATTCTTCTTGACTCTTGATTGTATTGGGAGTCTCATCCTTATGGTGGATGATTATGTCAGAATCAGGCTTCCCATATTTTAACCATCCTACATTATAGGTTACCTCTTTTTGCCCTGTTGCCATTATTCCTTCTTTACCAAGAATAGCATTAACCAAGGTTGATTTAGAGGAACTTATCTTACCTATAATTGCAAGTTGCATTGGCTCTTTCAATTTCTTGATAGAGCTCTTTATTGCCAAAGTTAGATTAGAAAAAGAATTACTGGGTATATCTGACAATATGTCCAATAACCCTTTTTCTAATTCTCTTTTTTTGAAACTTTCATCCATATTTTATCTTAGCTTCATATTATCTATTGTAGTCTTTGCATTTACAAGAGGCTTTATTCTATTCTCTAATGAAACCTTTTTATTTACGGCAATGTTGATTTGTTGCTTAAGATTTTGTATTTCCGAGATAGCTTCTTTTAAGCTGTCACGATATTCTTGCGCACGATTTGAAATTGCACGTATCCATTCACGTTGAAAATCCGAGAAACGTCCTTCCACATAAGTGCGAAGATTTTGTGTTTCCGTCTGTATTTGTGATTGATACATTTGTCGCAACTTTCCTTCCTGCATTGTTGTTGCAGTATCTATGTTATTTCTTATTCCAACATACCCTCCAGCCAAAGCAGAAGCTGCCAAAGCGAGTGGGGCTGCTCCTAACAAACATACTCCCATCATAAATATGCCCCATCCTGGAGTAGAAGAAAGAACCCTTTTGTGTATTGGAACACTTAGGTCAACATCTTTTACTACAACTTGTCCTCTGTATTTTGAAGCCTTAAATCTTAAAAAGCCATCAAACTCCTCATAACTTGCAATTCGTTCAAAAGCTTTATTCAACTGAAGAGTTATTTCAGAGCCTAACTCATCAATTTTTTGTTTAATCTGTTCTCCAAGCCATTTTCCTCCATTCGTACTTGTCGCCCGATTATCATGAAGCAAAGCATTAAATCCATCATTGGCAAGCATTATACATTCATTATTAAGCCACATTATTATAGACTCTCTTTCTGTAGACATTTTCTTATTAACACTTAGACGAAATGAAGACTGAGGATCCGCTAAGTCTTTTATTTGTCTGTCTATATCATCCTTTTTGAAACTCAACTCTTTTATTTGATCCATACTAGGACTCTTTATTTGGTTAAGTTGTACTTGTAACGGAGTAATTGCAAATTCAAGTTGTTCTGAAAAAGTATCACGCAAATCTGCAAAAGATTCCATCTTGAAATTTGTGACAAGTTTATTAATAAGTTGTCTTAACGCAGGAAAATTTCCCTTTTGGGGTTCTTCTCTTATACAATCAGCAGAGGAGACAGAAATAACATTAAGTTTTTGAACTTCAACTTGAGTGTAAGATGATATTTTGTTTAAAGTGTCCACTCTTATTTCCTCCACCTGCTTCTCATCTTTTAAATCTGCTTTATTTACAATAATAGCACTATGTCGTGCATATTGCAATACCTTATTTTTAAAATAGTTAAGTTCTGTTATCGTAAGAGGCTCATTTACATCTGTCATAAACAACGTTATATCGGCACGAGGCAAAAAGAAATTTGTTAATGCAGCATGCCGTGGGTCTAAACCTCCAACACCTGGAGTATCTATGATTGTCAATCCCTTTTGTAATTCAGGCAAAGGAAGCTCAACCTCTATACATACTGTATTATCAATCTCTTCTGCACTACCAACAGTATATCTTTCAATATCATCAAAATCAATCTCTTGAGTTCTTAGATTTGAAAAATCGCCATATAGTCGTGTTGCCTTTACTTTCTCACCATACTTTATACAGGTAACCGTTGATGTACAAATATCAGTATCTGTAGGACATACTTTTCTTCCTATTAAAGCATTTACGAAAGTGGATTTGCCTCTTTTGAATTCCCCACATATAAGAATTGTTGTGGGATTATTTACAATCTCATCTAAAGATTTTTTTATTTCTGCGATTTTTTTCCCTCTTTGAGATTGCACCATACTACTAGATACGGACGCTATTGCATCGTTCAATATTTTATATTCATTCTCTAACATAATTGTTATTTTTTATTATCTTTCTCCAAAAACGCGCTCGGCACATACGCTGTCACTACTGTTACCAGTTCTTCCACTACTACTGCCACTCTTTGCTGGCCTTGCCATCTTGCCACTCTTCCTATCACTCCCTTGAATGCACCATCAGTGACTTTCACCAGCTGTCCTTTCTTGAACTTTGGAACTTCTGCTAATGTTATTATTGTGTTGTCGGTTTCGGCGGCGCAGATGATTCTCAGGCTTTCCATTTGGGAAGCCGGGACTACCATTGGTGCCTTGTCTATTCTGCTGCCGACATGGGTGTGACGATAATAAAAACGGAGGAAGGGGAGGTTTACGTTGTCGTAAACAAAGGATTTGATTTGGTTTAATGTGCCGTAGGCGAAGAAAATGTTTGGTAATAGAGATTCGGTTACTTCTTTGCGTTTACCATTTATAAGTTTTACTTTTGTCTGGGTAGGATAAAAAGCGGTGACGCCTTTTCCTATCATATAATCGTACGCTTTTTTCTCTCTGCCGTATGTGGTCCGGAGTGCGTACCATTGAGGAATATCTTCCTCTCTTCGTTTCTTGTAAATTTCAGAGAGAACCGGCTTTCTTATATTTGTTCCCGAAAGTGCACATCTGGTGGACACCCCAGTTCGTGAACTCTCTGCGTTATCATTGCTTTGAGCTTCGGGGAGGACGTCGGAGGCAAGTCCAACGCTATGGGGGGGGGAATTTCACCACCTCCAGAGTTTTGTTCTTTTTCTGATATACAGCCATTGACTTCCATATCGGTGTCAAATTAGTTCTAGACAGAACACTGTAATTTTTCAGTTATAGAGAGTCTCGTTTATATTACTAATGACAGAACTCGTCTTCCGTCAATATCTTTATTGAGCCACAATATTTCACATACAAAGGTATATATTTTTCTCCAAAGATAATGAACGAATATTACAAAATCTTTATGTTATTTGTTTTTTATTTTTGTATTCTGCAAAAAAAATCCTTTTACAAAAAACAGAGACACCCAACGACAATATTGGTAATTATCGAGGGGTGTCCCTATTTTTGTATTATATTACTATCATTACAATATGGCGATGGTCAGTCCAGCCATTACGATGCTTACCATCGACATCAGCTTGATGAGGATGTTGAGCGACGGGCCGGAGGTGTCCTTGAAGGGGTCGCCTACGGTGTCGCCTACGATGGTGGCCTTGTGGTTGTCGCTGCCTTTGCCTTCGAAGTGGCCTTCTTCTATCATCTTCTTGGCGTTGTCCCATGCTCCGCCAGAGTTGGACATGAAGACGGCGAGGGTGAAGCCGGCGGCCAAGCCACCAGTGAGCAGACCGAGGACGCCGGCTACGCCGAGCACCAAGCCTACTACGATAGGGATGACGATGGCGAGGAGCGAGGGGATGATCATCTCACGCTGGGCGCTGCGGGTGCTTATCTCCACACAACGACCATAGTCGGGCGTGGCCTTGCCTTCAAGGATGCCCTTTATCTCGCGGAACTGACGGCGCACTTCCTGCACCATCGATTCGGCTGCACGTCCTACGGCGCCCATTGTCAAGCCGCAGAAAAGGAAGGCTGCCATCGCACCGAGGAAGGCGCCGACGAGCACCTTGGGATTGATGAGGTTCACCTGGAAGAAGTTGATGAAGTCAATGGTGGTGGCATTGGCCGGGTCGAAGAGGTTGCCGGCAGCGTCAACGTATTGCTTGCCGTTCTCCATGGCTCGTACCATGGCTATCTTTATCTCCTCGATGTAGGAAGCGAGGAGGGCGAGAGCCGTGAGGGCTGCCGAACCGATGGCGAAGCCCTTACCCGTGGCAGCTGTGGTGTTGCCGAGAGCGTCGAGGGCGTCTGTGCGCTCACGCACTTCCTCACCCAGTCCGCTCATCTCCGCATTGCCTCCAGCGTTGTCGGCGATTGGTCCGTAAGCGTCGGTGGCAAGTGTGATGCCGAGTGTGGAGAGCATGCCGACGGCTGCGATGCCGATGCCGTAAAGTCCGGTGCTTATTGACTTTGCCGAGAGCGACATGTCGAATCCGTTGGCGCAGAGATAACTGAGCATGATGGCTACGGAGATGGTCACCACCGGTATCATCGTGGAAATCATACCCGTGCCGATGCCCTTAATGATGACCGTGGCAGGACCGGTCTGCGAAGCTTCGGCAATTTTCTGCGTAGGCTTATAGCTGTGTGAGGTGTAGTATTCGGTGGCTTGACCGATTACTACGCCCGCAACGAGTCCGCTGATTACGGAGAACGAGAGTCCTAACCAGTTTTCGATGCCGAGCAGGTATAATATAATAAATGTGGCTACGGCTATAAGACCGGCGCTGACGTTGGTGCCGAGTCCGAGCGAGCTGAGGAGTTCCTTCATCGTGGCTCCTTCCTTGGTGCGCACGAGGAAGATGCCGATGAGCGAAAGGAAGATGCCGATGGCGGCTATCACCATCGGAGCGATGACGGCTCGTAGCTGCATGTCGCCGTTCATGGCAAAGGCTGTGGCACCGAGAGCAGCCGTTGAGAGGATTGATCCGCAATAGCTCTCATAGAGGTCGGCTCCCATGCCAGCCACGTCGCCCACGTTGTCGCCCACGTTGTCGGCGATGGTGGCAGGATTTCGCGGGTCGTCCTCGGGGATGTTGGCCTCCACCTTGCCCACGAGGTCGGCTCCCACGTCGGCAGCCTTCGTGTAGATGCCTCCGCCGACGCGGGCGAAGAGAGCCTGCGTGGAGGCTCCCATGCCGAAGGTCAGCATGGTGGTGGTGATGGTGACGAGGGCTGTGCTCTCGCCTTCATAGACGGCGTTAAGAACAACAAACCAGATGGCGATGTCGAGCAGTCCAAGACCCACAACGACGAGTCCCATTACGGCGCCGCTTCGGAAAGCAATCTTCAGACCTTTGTCCAGACTTGTGCGTGCGCCGTTGGCGGTGCGTGCCGAGGCGTAGGTGGCGGTCTTCATGCCGAAGAAGCCAGCCAGTCCCGAGAAAAGACCTCCTGTAAGGAATGCGAAAGGCACCCACGGATTCTGCGCTTTAAGTACGTAAGCCATGAAAGCGAAGATAAGGGCGAGCACCACGAAAACGATGGCCACCACCTTGTATTGCTGCTTCAGATAAGCCATAGCGCCTTTCCTGACATGCTCCGCAATCTCTTTCATTCTGTCCGTACCTTCGTCTTCCTTCATCATCGCGCGGAAGAAGAACCATGCCATTCCCAATGCCACAACGCTGGCTATCGGGATCAGCCAAAATACTAATGGGATGTTGTTCATAACGATAGATTTTATAGGGTTTATAAATTATTCCGTCGTTGCCTTCGTCACAAAGTAACGATTCGTAACCAATCGATGCCTTACGTAACGAAAATGCAAATATATGAAATAAATCGATAACAAACATAAAAGGAGGAGATTTTTATTTAAATAAAATTTCTTAGAAAGGAAGTGACGTGCAGAATAAATTTCTGTTTATCCTAAAGTATTGTGCCGTCACTCGCTGATGTCTCGGATTTTATTTGTATTTTTGCCATAGTTAACCAATTAGATATGAATAAATCCAAGATTTTGCTTACACTTGCCACGACGGCGCTACTCGCTTCGTCGTGCGCCACACACCACTACACCATCACGGGCGTCGAACGCTCACGCATACTCATCGACTCGCGTTATGACAACGCACAGAACCAGGAGGCTGTGGCGTTCCTGGCTCCATATAAGGAGCGCGTGGATGCTATGATGAGTCCGGTTATGGGATATGCGGCTCACGATATGTCCACCCACAGACCAGAGAGCGAACTGTCCAATCTCCTTGCCGACGTGCTGATATGGAGCAGCAAGGCTTTCAATGAGAAACCCGACTTCGCCGTGTATAATATAGGTGGCATACGCGCTGCCATCACGAAGGGAGCCGTCACGAAGGGCGACATACTTGACGTGGCGCCTTTCGAGAACAAGATTTGCTTCCTGACACTTACCGGCGAGGAGGTGACGGAGCTGTTCACGCAGATTGCTCTGTGTAAAGGCGAAGGCGTCAGCCATGAGGTGCGCCTCGAGATTACACGCGACGGCAAGCTGCTGTCAGCCACAGTTGGCGGCAAGCCGATTGACCCGGCTGCCAACTACCGCATCGCCACACTCGACTATGTGGCGCAAGGCAACGACCACATGGGGGCATTCAAGAAAAAGAAGGACGTGGTGTCGCCGCAAGACGAGGAGAACAACGTCAGATATCTCATCGAGAAATTCTTCCAGGACGCTCAGTCGAAGGGCAAGGAGGTAAGCTCGAAGGTGGAGGGACGCATCACCGTGAAGTAAGATAACAATGGACAATAACAAGCGAAAACACATGACATCAATGGCAATAAGAAAGATATTCGTGGCGGCGTGTCTATGCCTCGCCACGCTGACGGCTGCAGCGCAGAAGACACTCGAAATACTCCACACCAACGACACACACTCCTGCATCCTGCCGCTCAATCCCAACCTGCAGGACACTCTTGTGGCTGGACGCGGCGGCTTCGTAAGACGTGTGGCAATGATAAATCAGGAACGCGAGAAGAATCCAGACCTCCTGCTCTTCGACAGCGGCGACTTCTCGCAGGGATCGCCGTTCTACACGATATACAAGGGCGACGTGGAGATAGGGCTGATGAACATGATGAAGTATGATGCCGTGACCATCGGCAACCATGAGTTCGACTACGGACTGGACAATATGGCACGCATCTTCCGCATGGCAAAGTTCCCCGTGGTATGCGCCAACTACGACTTTACGGGCACTCCCGTCGAGGGCATCGTCAAGCCTTACGTGATTCTGAAGCGCAACGGACTGCGCATCGGCGTGCTCGGCATCTGCCCGCAGATGTTGGGACTGGTGGACGAGAACAAGTGTGTGGGAGTGAAATACCTTGACCCCGTTGAGACTGCCGACCGCATAGCAAAGAAACTGAAGAAGGAGGAGAAGTGCGACGTGGTGATATGCCTCTCGCATCTCGGATGGGGACTGGCGCAGAACGTGGATGACGAGGACATGATTGCCCGCAACCACGACATCGACATCGTGCTCGGCGGACATTCCCATTCTTACTTCACAACGCTGAAGTACGCGAAGAATGCCGACGGACGGATGATTCCGGACGACCAGAACGGCAAGCACGCCATCTTCGTGGGAAAGATAATGATGAAGCTGGATAAGGCTAAGTAAGAACCGTCCGACAAACAACAAACAACCGTATACCGTAAAAACAATCAAGGGTGTGCAGCCTGACCTGACGGTCGACTGCACACCCTTGACGTTTATAGGATAGTTGATGTTACTTCTTGTTTCTGTTGGCTCGCTGCTCACGGTACTTAGCCTTCTGACGAGCCGAACCGCTGCCATGGGCACCGGTGATGTACTTCTTCTTCTTTGCCTTCGTCTTCACCTTGTCATCGTTCTTGGAAGAGCTGCTTGCTCCACCGCGACCCCAAGAGATGCCGTTGGCAATGATTGCGTCTATATCGTCGCCTTTGCTCATAATCGTTTTGTTTTAAAAAATTAAAGGGTTGACATGAGAATATTTTTCAATCAACTTGTATCTTGTCAACTCGTCAACTTGTATCTTGTCAACTCGTAGTATCAATGATGGAAGAGACGCACGCCGGTGAACGCCATTGTGATGCCGTACTTGTCGCAAGTGTCAATGACATTGTCGTCACGTACCGAACCGCCAGCCTGTGCGATATACTCTACGCCACTCTTGTGAGCACGCTCGATGTTGTCGCCGAACGGGAAGAAAGCGTCCGAACCGAGAGCCACGCCGCGGTTCTCGGCTATCCATGCCTTCTTCTCCTCCAGAGTGAGCACCTCGGGCTTCTCCTTGAAGAACATCTGCCATGTTCCGTCACGCAGAACGTCGTCATGGTCCTCAGAGATATATACGTCGATGGTATTGTCGCGGTCAGCGCGACGGATGTTGTCCACGAAGGGAAGATTCATCACCTTCGGGTGCTGGCGAAGCCACCAGATGTCAGCCTTGTTGCCTGCGAGACGTGTGCAATGGATGCGGCTCTGCTGTCCGGCACCGATGCCGATGGCCTGACCGTCCTTCACGTAGCATACAGAGTTCGACTGTGTATACTTCAGTGTGATGAGCGAGATGATAAGGTCGCGGATGGCGTCGGGAGTGAAGTTCTTTGCCTTTGTGGGGATGTTCTCGAAGAGCTTCGGATCGTCCAGACGAACTTCGTTGCGTCCCTGCTCGAAGGTAACGCCGAACACCTGCTTGTGCTCTATCGGTGCAGGCACGTAAGCGGGGTCTATCTTTATCACGTTGTATGTGCCCTTGCGCTTTGCCTTCAGAATCTCGATAGCCTCGGGAGTGAAGTCGGGTGCGATTACGCCGTCGCTCACCTCACGCTTGATGAGTGTGGCTGTGGCAGCGTCGCAAGTGTCGCTAAGAGCCACGAAGTCGCCGTAAGAGCTCATGCGGTCGGCGCCGCGGGCACGTGCATAAGCGCATGCAATCGGAGACAACTCTATCTTCACGTCGTCAACGAAATAAATCTTCTTAAGCGTGTCGCTCAAAGGCAAGCCTACTGCGGCTCCTGCGGGAGAGACGTGCTTGAAAGACGCTGCGGCGGGCAGACCGGTGGCTGCCTTCAGTTCCTTCACAAGCTGCCATGAGTTGAGGGCATCAAGGAAATTGATGTAGCCAGGACGGCCGTTGAGTACTTCGATGGGGAGTTCGCCTTCCTCCATGTAGATGCGGGAGGGCTTTTGGTTCGGATTGCATCCGTACTTAAGTGCTAATTCTTTCATACAGTGATTATAAGAATGAAAAATATGTCTGCAAAATTACTATTTTTCCACTAAAAATCAGTACATTTGCCCCAAATATTACGCTTTAAGGACGTTATGTATTATGAATTACGCATTAAAGAAACTGTTTGACACCGTAGAGCATGAGATTGGACGCATACCGCAGAAGGTTCGCGCCCTCGACAAACTTGCCCTTTACATCAAGGGCACAGAGAAACCTAAACGTGAAACTCTCGACAAGATTTCGCTGCTTGTGGGCTTCCAGAACTGGGAAGCGTTCAAGGATGCGCTTAACGGAGAGGCGGACGGACAGGAGAATTTTAAGGATTGACGCCCTTATACTACTAAAACAAACTTATGGAACATATCAAGAACATTGCAAGCCAATTCGCCATCCTGGGCACCATCAGCCAGATTTCGCCTCTCGGCAACGGTCTGATAAACGACACTTACAAGATTACGACAGCCGAACCTGCAGAGCATGACTATGTGCTGCAGCGCATCAACCATCATATCTTCACTGACGTGCCATTGTTGCAGCATAACATCGAGGTGGTGACCGGACACATTCGCCGACAGCTTGAGAAGGCCGGCACGCCCGACATCGACCGCCGCGTGCTGACTTTCCTGCCCACCAAGGAGGGCAAGACTTTTTATTATGACGAGGAGAAGGACGAATACTGGCGCGTGTCGGTATTCATCAGCAACGCCGTTACCATTGAGAAGGTGGACGAGACATCATCTTATAACGCCGGCAATGCTTTCGGCAACTTCGAGGCTATGCTTACTGATGTGGCTGACCAGCTGGGCGAAACCATCCCGTCGTTCCACAACATGGAGCTGCGACGCGACCAGCTGCGCGACGTTCTGCGACGCGATCCTGTTGGACGTGCCGCTTCCGTGGCTGAATTTGTGAATCAGATCGAATCGTATATGGACGAGATGTGTCAGGGTGAGCGTCTTCTTCGTGAGGGCAAGCTGGCTCTGCGCGTATGCCATTGCGACACGAAGGTGAACAACGTGATGTTCGATACGGAAGGCAACGTGCTCTGCGTCATCGACCTCGACACCGTCATGCCGTCGCTCTTCTCAAGCGATTACGGCGATTTCCTGCGCACAGCCGCCAACACTGTGGCTGAAGACTCGCCAGAGCTTGACAAGATTGACTTCCGAATGGACATCTTCCGCGCCTTCACACGTGGATATCTCGAGACAGCCGGATCGTTCCTTACGCCGTTGGAGGTGTCGCTTCTCCCCTACGCCGCCGAACTCTTCCCTTACATGCAGTGCGTCCGCTTCCTTTGGGACTACGTATCGGGCGACCATTACTGGAAATGCCAGTTCGCCGAACACAATCTCGTAAGAGCACAAAACCAGTGGCAGCTCTTCCTCAAGGCACGTGAGCACGAGGCAGAAATGAAGGAGTTTATCGGTGAATGCACCAAGTAAGGAATCAGAAAATACGCGAAAGCAGCCTGAGAGAACGCTTATGCTAATTAGATAAAGCGTTCTTTCAGGCTCTCATTATTCCCTCTCCGTATGTTTTGTTTATCCACAAATCGAAGAACTGTTCGTTGAGAGAGTATTTGCCATGTAATTTTGTTATCACCCCGTTTGCCATCAACTGTTTAGCAGCATATTGATTAGCGCTTGCCGAAGCGAGTTTGTGTTTTTTGATGAATGCCGCTGATGTTATCTTTTCCACTTCACCTTCATTGGCAATAGCATAGAGTAATGGCTTCTGTTTCTCGGGTATGTTCGACAGCAACTCCTGAAACAGCGGTTCCTTTGCTTCTATGATGTTATTGATGGCAAGCAAGACATTCTCCATAGCACATACGTCGCCCTCGTCCGTTATAGCGAACAGCTCATTGAACGTCTTCTGCATGCCATAGGTATTGCCACGAAACAGACGGTAGACTGTGTCCGTCAATTCTCTTGTGACGGTGCGTCCGTAGCGTTCCATCCACGATTCCACAAAGTCGGCATACACATTATTCTCTATTGGCTTCAGTTCCAGGATGTCGGCACTATTATAGAAAGGATGGGCAGTAGACAGAAACATTTCTTGCATAATGTGGTATTCGCTGCCAGCGAATACAAATTGGCAGTTGGTCATCCCCTGTACATGTGTGCGCAAAAGAGCCTCCACGTTCTTCTCGGGGTATTTGGATATCTGCTGAAATTCGTCTATCGTAACTATACAAGGACGGTCTGCCTGTTCGAGATAGAGAAATATCTCTTCCAACGTTAGTTCCGGACGTACGATGTCGCCCAGACTAAGATTGAAAGTCGGGGTGTTAGATATCGGATCGAAACCGAACTGACCGCTAATTGATTTAAGAGTATGTATGAAAGCCGTCATCATCTTCTTGCTCTTGGGCAGTACTGTTTCGTATATTTTCCTGCCAAGAAGATAAGTAAATTCCTGTAGGCTCGTTGTATGAAGGATATCGATGAAGAAGGTGTAGTATTCGTCTTTACCGAATTCGAAGTCATAGCAATAGCGCATCAAGCCCGTCTTGCCCATTCTGCGTGGCGAAATAAGCACGATGTTATTACCGTTATTGATAGACTTGACTATCTTGCGCGACTCTTCCACTCTGTCACAGAAGTACTCACGCTCTATCTTGCCTGTCACCACAAATGGGTTTTTTACTCTTGCCATAATCTTAAACTATTAAATGTCTATATTATGTATGCAAAGATATAAAAAACCTACAAATTATACAAATCGTATAATAGAAATCGTATAATTATCGTTTATCACTCAAAATAGAAGTTGAGCACTATCATTTTCTGACGTGCATCGTCCACCGACTGCGCGTATTTGAGCATGTTCTTGTCGCGCAGATCCTTGTAGTGATTGGTGTCGAGGGCGTTGCCGAGTCCGTAGACAAACTTAAGTTCGGGGCGCAACTTGAAGAAAGGCAGATAGAAGTCGCAGCCCAAGCCCACCTCCATTGAGAGATTATATCGCTTCAGCCTGAGATAATCGCTGTTCTTACCCGTAAGATTGAGCATCGGAACGACGCCAGCCATGAGGTAAGGACGGTGATTGTTGAAGCGTGGAGCGGAGAATATCAGGTCGCAAGACGTGGTGATATACGCCGACTTCATGTCCTGACGCACCTCCGCAGGGCGTCCGCTGTTGTCCACGTTGAGAAGGTCATGGAAGACAATGTGGCGTGCGCCGAAATACATTGTCGGGGCAATACGCAACTGGAAATGCTCGTGTAGGCGTAACTCGCCGAGCACACCAACATTGATGCCCGGGTCCCAACGGCTCTGTTCCGTCGTGACAAGCGCCTCCGCCGTGGTGCCGTCAGCGTACGTAATGGTCTGCGGACCAACATTGCGCAGCTCTATGTCCTGCAGATGCGTACCCACAATCACACCGAAATGGAACGGGCGCAAGTCAGTATAGGGACGGTTCTGCACTGTGCGGTCCTGTGCGGACAGCCTCAACGGCAAGGCGAGGAAAGTCGCCAATAATATATATAGTATGTAATGTGCGTGTCTCATCTTAATCTATATAACGCAAAAACCTCGCGCTTATTGTGAGAGAAACCACAGGTGAGGAAGAATATACGTATAAATATGTTAAAATCCATACCCACTTGTAGGTATATCGAAGAAAATTATTAACTTTGTGACGTTCAAAAATAGGTAGTAAGAACCAACTGCCTGAACAATCCGAACGAATTAACATTAATAACAATTTATAATAGATTTTAATTATGGCTTACGTAATTGGTGACGACTGCATCGCATGCGGTACATGTATTGGCGAGTGCCCGGTAGAGGCAATCTCTGAAGGCGAAAAGTATTCAATCAACCCTGATCTCTGCACAGAGTGCGGCACATGCGCAAGCGTATGTCCTCAGGAGGCTATCAGCCTTGGCGAGTAATTAGGGGAGCTTCATACAGTGACTGCATAGCAGGACACTACGAAAACCCATACAACGGTTGTGATATTCCGCAAAACGGATGTCACAACCGTTTTTGTTTTATATAAGTCGGGACTTTCGATGGCTTAAAAGTTAAAAAAGCATTGAAAACTTGTGGGTTAGGCGAAAAAGTCGTAACTTTGCATCCGCTTTTCGGCGTAACCGATGACGGGAAGAAGAGTAGCCCAGTTAAGTTGCGCGAGAACGATAAAACAAATTTAATTATCAAAATTTACAATGGATTTAATTAAAGTTGCTGAAGAAGCATTTGCAACCGGCAAGAAGTTCCCGGAGTTCCGCTCTGGTGACACAATCACAGTCGCTTACAAAATTATCGAGGGTTCAAAGGAGCGTATCCAGCTCTACCGTGGCGTAGTTATCAAGATCTCTGGCCATGGCGACAAGAAGCGCTTCACCGTTCGCAAGATGTCTGGTACAGTAGGTGTAGAGCGTATCTTCCCCATCGAGTCACCGAACATCGACAGCATCGAGATCAACAAGCACGGTAAGGTTCGCCGCGCCAAGCTTTACTATCTCCGCAAGCTCACTGGTAAGAAGGCTCGTATCGCTGAGCGTCGTGTCATCACCGGCGAGTAATTCGGAACGGTTTGACCACACGAAAAGAAATAAAAAAGGATTCTGCTGCAAAGCGGAATCCTTTTTTATTTTTATATTATCGCTAATGTAGGAGATGGTGTGTCAAAAGTATAGCAGCACGCCCTGTAAGGGCAAAAGCGTTCTGCTTCAATGCTTTAGCCCTTACAGGGCGATTTGGCGTAATGCCTTTAAGCACCCAGGGCGTTGCCCTGGGCTATGTGATTATTGGGCCTTCAGCCCGCGCTGATTAAGTTTTGACACACCCCCTATTGCAGCAAGACACTCAGCAAGCAGCCTTTTATCCTAACAAATCAGAACTGAACAATTCACAATGCGCCTTGGCGCACAATTCCTAATTCAAAATTCCTAACTCAAAACTCCTTATGGCACCACGGCGCCTTCCTGCTTCTTTCCGTCCATCAATATTCTTAACGGCTTGCTGAAACGCACCACTCGGACGTGCTCGGTCTCTTCCACGGCGGGCATGGCGTCGAGCATGGCCTTGTGGAAGACGCCCTCGTTGCGGTTTTCGTCCACCGTGAAATAGCCCACACCGAAGGAGGTCAGGTTCTGGAAGAAGTGGGTGCCCTGACTCGGGTCTACACGGTAATTCTTCAGAGTCACCTCCACTATCACTCGCGCAGCGCTGATGTGCGGCCACTTGATCGGTATGCCCAACCACGGATCAGACGAACCCCATCGTCCCGGACCCACGAGCACGTAGCCTTGTCCACGGTCCAAGTAACCGGAGTTTATCTTTTCTATCTCGCGTGCGATGGTCGGATTCTCGGCAGCGGAGAAGTTGTCGTCCGCCTTTACGTACACCACGTCCGTGACATCCTCGCTAACGCCGTGACCCAACGAGTTGTGCGAACGGACCAAGCAGTCCTCGTCCGGGATGGCAGCCACGTCCTCCTCGAGCATCTGCTTCGAGTCGACAATAGGACGAATCTGCAACAGATAGAACTGTCCTGTGCGGTCTTCGTTAAGGTTGCACGCAAACTCTATCTCCACGGGACGACGCATCGACTCTGCTCCGTACTTCATCGACATCTGCAGCAGTTCTGGCAGCGGGAATACGTCCTGCTGCAACACACCTGCAAAGCTTATCACCTTACGTCCGCCGTCGTACAGTCCGTCGCGTATCACGTTGTCGTAAGGGTCGTACGTGGAGGCGATATAGGAGAGCGCATTGTCGCGTTCAGCCTCTTTTACTCTAAGGTTAAGAATGTTAAAACCGTCGTCCACCGTAAAGTCATTACCCACATGGCGCGTGTCGAGCGCATAGAATCGGGTCTGCGTCTGTCGCAGCGCCGTCTCTAATTCGCTGGTCTGAAGCACCTGATGCGGATGATACGGCGATACGCGCAGGGTCTGTCCTCCGTCCACGATATACTTGCCCAGTCCGAGAGCCAGCGAAGCGATGCCCTCCTCCGCCTTCTCGTCCCCGATGGGATAATAGTTGAGCGACCGCAATACGCCGGAGAAATTGGGATAGTAGCGTCCGTCGTGCTGCTTGCCCACCACCTCCTGCAATATCACAGCCATCTTCTCCTGGTCGATGACGTTGCTCGTGGCGGTCATATACGCCTTCGAGTCGCGATAATACACCGACGCATACACACTCTTGATGGCACACGCCAGCATCTCCAGCATGGCATACTTGTCCTCCAGATACGGAATCATATACGTGGCATATATTCCGGCGAACGGCTGATAATGAGCGTCTTCGAGGAGCGACGACGAGCGGATTGCCACCGGACTCTTCGTGGCTTCGAAGAACGTGAAGAAGTCGGCGATGAGCGAGTCGGGCAACTGCGCACGCAGGAAGTGGCGCAGTATCTCCTCGTCGGAAGCGTCGCTGAGCGCTATCTGGTATAGATTGTTCTGCTCCATGAACTGGTCGAAGACATCCGTACACAGCACCACGGTCTTCGGGATCTGAACCGTCACGCCGGGGAACGAACTGAAGTCGGGGTGCATCTTTATGATATTGTCAAGGAAAGCCAGACCTCTACCCTTTCCTCCGAGCGAACCGTCGCCGATGCGGGCGAAGTGCGAGTACGAGTCGAACTTCATACGGTCGAACACAGCCACCACGCCGATGTTCTTCATGTGGCGATACTGCACGATGGCGTCGAAGATAATCTCACGGTGAGCGGTGACGTCCTTCAGACGTTCCCACGTGATTTTCTTCAGGAAGTCAGACACGGGGAAGATGGCACGAGCCGAGAGCCAGCGGCTCATGTGGTTGCGCGAGATATGATAGAGCATCGAGTCGTCCGGTATGCGGAATATGTTGTCCTGCAGTTCCTTCAGGTTATGTATGCGCATAATCTCCGCCTTCGTCTTCGGGTCGCGGAAGATGAAGTCGCCGAAGCCCATGTGCTCCTCCATGATGGCACGGAGGTCCAGCGACATCTTCTTCGAGTTCTTGTCAACGAAGCGGAAGCCTTCGGCCTCAGCCTTAGCCCTGTTCTCCGTCTCCGAGCTTTCCATGATGAGCGGCAGGAAGGGCGCCCGCTGATGGATGACGCGCAGAAGCTTAAGTCCCGCCTCAGGGTCCTTCACGCCACCGAGCGGGAAGCGCACGTCGCTGATGACGCCCAGCACGTTGTCGGCATACTTATCGTAAAGCGCCAGCGCCTCCTCATAGTTGCGTGCGAGCACCACCTTTGGACGTCCGCGCATACGCAGCGTGGCGGCATGGCGGTTGAGCGCCTCCGTGGAGAAGCGCTTGCTCTGTGCGAGGATGTAGTTGTAGAGATTGGGAAGAACAGAACTGTAGAAGCGGATGCTGTCCTCCACGAGCAATATCATCTGCACGCCACCCTCCTGTATGTCGTGCTCGAGGTTCATCTTGTCCTCTATGAGCTTGATGATGGAGAGGATGAGGTTGGTGTTGCCGAGCCAGCAGAACACATAGTCGAAGATGCTGAGGTCCTCGTTCTGCATGCGCTTCGTGATGCCGTGCGAGAAAGGCGTGAGCACCACGTAGTGCATATCCGGAAATCCCGCCTTTATGTCCCTCGCCACCGAGAACGCGTCGTTGTCGGCATTACCCGGCATACAGATCACGAGGTCGATGTTCATGGTGCTGAGCACCTGATAAGCCTCCTCCGTGGTGCTCACCTGCGTGAAGGTAGGCGGATAACGTAGTCCGAGCTCCACATACTCGTTATAGATTTTCTCCTCCACACGTCCGTCGTCCTCCAGCATGAAGGCGTCGTACGGATTGGCGACGATAAGGACATTATAGATGCGACGCATCATAAGATTGACGAACGTCACATCCTTCAGATAAAACTGGCGATATTCCTGCGGTATCATAGATTCGGTTCCTCCCTAATAATTATAGTTGAAAGATTGTTTAAACAATACAAAATTAACGATTTTGCCCCAAACTAAGCAATTCAGCGGTAAAGAATTATGTAATTTGAAAATTTAGGGCTACCTTTGCAAGACTTTAAGACTACTCAAAAAGGCAAGATGAAGAGATTTCTTGATTTCTTGATAGCTTGTATGTGTATTATTGTCTTTGCGCCGCTCTTCGTCGTATGCTTCATTGCCATATTGCTGGAAGACGGACAACCTGCCATTTACACCCAGGAGCGCATAGGACTGCACGGCAAGCCATTCAATATATACAAATTCCGCAGCATGCGACGTGACGCCGAACAGGACGGGCCGCAGCTGCTGCTCGACGGAGCCATGAACGACCCGCGCCTCACGCGTGTGGGTCGGTTTCTGCGTGCCCATCATCTTGACGAGCTTCCCCAGTTGTGGAATGTCCTGCGAGGCGATATGGCCTTCATCGGCTATCGTCCCGAACGCAAATTCTATATCGACCAGATTATGGAGCGCGACCCGCGTTACGAACTTCTCTACAAGATCCGCCCAGGCGTCACTTCTTACGCCACTCTCTACAACGGCTATACGGACACCATAGAGAAGATGCTGCGTCGTCTGGAGCTCGACCTCTATTATCTGGAGCACCAATCAATGTGGTTCGACACAAAGGTACTGTTCAAGACATTCATAAGCATTGTCTTCGGAAAGAAAATCTGATTTATCGGCGCGTTGCTGCTGTGTTAGGCAGGGCTTCGACAAAAACGGAAAAACAAAGAAAAACACAAGGTTACACAGTAGCGGAGGTCTCCGGCCTCCGCAGCAAGCGATAAGGGTAGTACAACAATAACAGAGGTGTGTGACAAATTAAAGAAATTGAGGAAAAAGCTAAGAATTGGAGCCGCGTGATAAGCAATGCCCGCAGCTCCTACGATTTGCCTTTTCCTTCAATTTGTTTAGTTCACACATCCTCTTATAACCTTGTGTTTTTCTTTGTTTTTTCCGCTTGCCAACACAATATTTGCATTTCTAATGCTCAATACTCCTCGTTCAGCGCACAAAGAAATCATTGGTGCGAAATTTTCGAGTTTTGAGCGTGCAGCGATAGCATACTGATGCACAGACGGTTATACGGCTAAGAAAGTCAGTGTGCAATGAATGATGGAGCTAAACAAGCACAATAGGGGCACTATAGAGCCACCTTACCACTCCAACACAGCCTCTTTTGTCATACAAAAAAGCCTCTCTTCCACTCCAACAGCAGCTGTATTGGAGTGGAAAAGAGGCTTTTCTTGTATATTATGGGGTCAACAACAATGCCAAGCCCCACAAAAACGACCTAACAAATCTCTAAAACCGATTTTTATTTTGTAACATGTTTTTACTCTTTTGTACGATATTTGCATGGCGGGCGACATATCGCCCGAATTTTGAATTAGGAGTTTTGAGTTTTGAATTATTCTCGGCTTCGCCTGCGATTGTGAGTTATCCAATTTTGAATTGGAAAATTTCGTTCTATCAATTCAAAATTGAACAATTCAAAATGCGCCATGGCGCACAATTCCTAATTCAAAACTCAAAATTCCTAACTCGGACGGCATCCGCCGTCCGCTATCTCTTCACTCGCTTCACGCCGTCCACAATGTAGATGCCGGCAGGGAGCTCGTTCCATGACTGGGTCTGCTTCACGCCCTGAACAGTGAAGATGCCCTTCTTACGTGCAGGCACGTCTGCTGTGATGTCGTTGATGCCGCTGGCGGAAGGCTCGATCACAACCTTCGACTTAAGCACCTCGCCATTCAGGACTACCGCCTTTTGGTCGGCGTCGAACTTCGCACCGACGGGCTGTGTGATGGCGCAGTTGTCGAGGATGAGGTCGCTGATGAGTGAGATAGATCCGCTACCGCTGCCTTCTGCCTCTACGTAAGAGTTGCGCACGGTGAGCACCTCGCTCTCTGCTCCAATAAAACCTGCTATGCCATAGCCACCCTTAACAAACAGACTGGTGTTGTTGATGGTTACGGAAGCGCCCTCCATGTCGAGACCGCAGAATCGCTTGCTCGTGAGATGGAGCGAACCGTCACCGGTGATGGTAGACGTCTGGTTCAACACCATGCTTGCCAGGTCGGCTGTAACGGTGTTATTGCCAATCAGCTTGACGGTGAAGTCGGAGACAGTCTTGTTCACAATGCCCGTTCCGTCGGTAGAGTTTCTTTCGATGGTGGCGTTGTCGAGAGTGAGGGTTTTTGTATCGGGGTCGTAAGAGGCGCTGCCGCTCACTCCGTAGATGCTTGTGAGGTCTTTGTAGTTGAGTGTTGTCACCGGCTTGTCGGCGATATAGATGCCATAGCTGTCGGGTTCAATCACAACTTTGGAGGTTACGGTTTTTCCGTTCACAACCACCGCCAACGAATCGGCGTCGTATGCCGCCTTGGACGGAATGTCGATGTAGCATCCCTCAAGCTTCAGACCGGCGATGTCGCAGATTGAGCCTGTGGGGCCCGTAGCTTCCACGTGAGAGTTGCGGATGGTGAGCACCTCTTCCGCCACGTTGGCGACTGCTGAAATGCCCCATTTGCCTTCCACCTCCAACCAGCAGTTGTTGATCTCGAGAGGAGAGTTTTCAAAAAGCACGGCGCCTTTGTCGCTCGTTATTGTGAGTTTTGAACTGCTGGTACCCAAGATTGACGTCTCCTCTTGCAGGTATATGCCAGCCGAACCGGTAACATTAATGGTGTTAGTGCCGATCAACTCTATCACAAGGTATTTGCAGTCTTGGTTTAAGATGGCGTTACTGCCATCAGCCTCAATAGTGGCGTTGTCGAGCGTCAGGGTTCTTGTGTTCGGGTCGAAATACACCTTGCCGCTCACTCCGCTGATTTCGGTGAGGTCGAGATAGTTGTCGCTCGTCACATACTCTCCGGCTACCTTGATGCCATACGTCTCTTGCGCCGTCGCGAACGCTGACGTCATCATCATTATCACAAGCATGAAGAACATGCGCATCCATGCGCCGCCTCTTGGAGGACTCTCAAGAAGCCGTTGGATGATTGACTGTTTGTTAGTGTTTAGTTTTTTCATAATCAGTTGGGTTTAGTACGTTAAACATGTTATTGTGTTGTGCCATGCCCCGAAAGAGGCGTGGTTTACGTTTGCAAAGTAAGCGGTTTTACGCTCAAGTCAGTAGGATATTTCTTACAAAAAATGGCCAATTCTTAACAAAATAGCCCCACTTGTGAATTTTGACACGCGAATTGACAAGAAACGAGGCTATCGGACGACATATCGCCCGAATTATGAGTTTTGAATTTTGAGTTAGGAATTATTCTAAATGCGCCTTAGCGCACAATTCCTCGCTCGGCTTTGCCGCTTGCCAAAGCAAGAACTCAAAACTCATAATTGAGGGAGTCAAAAGTACAGCAGCACGCCCTGTAAGGGCAGAAGCTCATAGCCCAGGGCAGCGCCCTGGGAAATAATAAGAACAAAGCCAAAGACGCCCTGTAAGGGCAAAAGCGTTCATACTCAATGCTTTTGCCCTTACAGGGCGCTTTGATATCGTACCTTCAAACACCCAGGGCGCTGCCCTGGGCTATGAGATTATTGGGCTTTCAGCCCGCCCATGCACCGAGAACCGTTGGTTAATACTCTTACGATGAAGAATATGTCCGTCCTTCCCAAAAAACATGTCTAATCATTTCTTCACTCGCTTCACGCCGTCCACAATGTAGATGCCGGCAGGGAGCTCGTTCCATTGCTGCGTAAGCTTCACGCCCTGAACGGTGAAGACACCCTTCTTGCGGGCGGGCACGTCTGCTGTGATGTCGTTGATGCCGCTTGCGTCAGACGCAATCACCACCTTGTCGGTGACCACCTCGCCGTTGAGCGCAACGCACTTTAACGTAGCGTCGAAGGCAGCACCTTCCGGCTGCTTGATGGAGCATCCTTCAAGGATGAGATCGTTAATGTCGGTGACAGAGCCGTTGGTGCCCGTCACTTCCACGTAGGCGTTGCGTATGGTGAGCGCAGCTGTCGACTTGCCAGTTCCGGCTATTCCCCACATGCCTTCGGCACTTATCTTAACGTCCTCGACAGTGATGTCAGAATTATCAATGCTCAGCGCCCAATGGTCATCGCTCTTCAGAACGAGTGTGCCGCTTCCGCTGATAGAAGATGAGCAGTCTTCCACACACAGACCTGCCCAATGTGAGTCTATTGTGTTTGTGCCCTTTATCAATATCTTTACATAATCATTCAGCAAAATGCCGTTATCGTCAGCACTGCTGATTGTGGCATCCTCCAGGGTAAGAGTGTTGGTCTGAGGGTCGTAATTCACATTTCCCTCTACACCATTGATAACGCTCAGGTCATTGCGGTTATCCCCAGTCACGGCCACACCGGCTATTTGGATGCCATACTTATCAGGCTCAATCATCACAATGTCGGTGACCTTCTCTCCGTTCTGCGCCACAGCATGCAAGCCTGCTTCGAAAGCAGCGCCAGCGGGCTGGGTGATGGAGCATCCGTCAAGAACGACGTTCTGGAAGTCGCAGATCGAGCCGTTGCTGCCAGTAGCCTCAACGTAAGCGTTGCGCACTATGAGCTCCTCCCCACTCTCGCCATCATATCCTCCTATGCCATATAAACCTTCCGTATACAGCTTGATACCTTCAATAACAGTCTGCGAACAGAAGGCATATATTCCTGCAGATTCTGCGCTCTTCAATCTGAGGGTTCCTGATCCGCTAATATTGCAAGGTTTATTCCAGCCTGTAATACATACATTTTCTGTCGTAATACTGTTGTCGCCAAGCACCTCAATGTTCAATCCTTCACTGCTACTATTAATAAAAATACCATTATCGACATTATCGATGGTAACATCCTGCATCGTGAGGGTATTAGTCTTGGGGCTGTAGCTCATCTTTCCCTCCACGCCAGGAATGAAGCTGAGGTCAGCGCAGTTAAGGCTTGTAATATCTTCGCCGGCCACTGAGAAGCCATAGTCCACTGGAGGGGCAATCACCAGATTACCAACATACTTTCCATCAAGCATCACAGACCTAAATTCAGCGTTAAAGGCAGCGCCCTGTGGCTGTGTAATGTAACAGCCGTCAAGTGTGAGATTGTTAATGGATCTCATAGCCAAGCGTGCATCAAGCTCAGCATAAACGTTTTTCAAGGTGAGATCTGAACCATTCTTGTATCCATCTATTCCCGTATCTCCTTTAAAAAACAGCTTGACGTTTTCGATGGTGAGAGGCTGCTCTTCAATCATGATACCCTCTTCAGGACTGTTAACACTTAGAGTTCCTGATCCGCTAATTGTACAATATGGCTGGTCAACAAGTATGCCTACACCTTCTGTCGTAATACTGTTATTGCCAAGCACCTCAACCGTAATGTCTTCTCCTGTAATTATTATTCCTGAAAAAACAGAATTGATGGTGCAATCCTCCATAGTAAGGATTTTTGTATCAGGATTGTAACTTAACTTTCCCTTAACGCCGTCAATGACGCTGAGGTCATTATAGTTGCGGGTCGATACGGATGCGCCACATATCATGAGACCGTAATACATTATCGTTGGCTCGACAACCACCTTGTCGGTAACAGTCTCTCCGTTGAGCGTCACGCTCTTACGCTGCTTGTTGTACTCAGCGTTCTCAGGCTGCTGGATAAAGCATTCTTCAAGAGTGAGCCCACTGATGCCGCAGACAGAACCTTCGCTGCCAGTAGCCTCAATGTATGAGCGGCGTATGGTGAGCACATCATTGTCGTTATTTTCTCCTGCTATGCCACACTTGCCTTCGGCATAAAGATATAGGTTCTCGAGAGTGAGCGAAGAATTCGACATTTTCAGTGCACTATATTCTGAAGTGTTCAGCCTTATCTCTCCATAACCATTAATAATTGTTTTTGATTTTTTGAGAAGTATGGGAGTACGTGAAGATGTGATGCTGTTTTCACCAACAATCTTAATAAAAATTTTAGTCTGATTTAAAACCACAATACCGTCTTTCTCAGAATTGATGGTTACATTCTTCATGTAGAGAGTGTTGGTCTCAGGATTGAAGTTTATCTTTCCCTCCACGCCTGGGATGACACTGAGATCGGCGCAGTTATCACTTGACACTGCGACACCGGCAACCTCAATGTTGTAGTATTTGGTCTGCGCCTGTGCTAACGCGGACGACATAACAGCTACGATGCACAGAAAGAACATCCGTAGCCACATGGTGGTAAAAGGAGTGTTCCCCCTTGGCACCGAATACTGATGTGAGTTTAGTTTTTTCATAATAGTGGGTTTTAGTACGTTAAACATGTTGTTGTGTTGTGCAATGCCCCGAAAGAGGCATCGTTTACTTTTGCAAAGAAAGCTTTTTTCCGCTCAAGTCAATTGTATAAACTTAACAAAAAATGGCCAATTCTTAACAAAATAGCCCCACTTGTGAATTTTGACACGCGAATTGACAAGAAAGACAAGGTTATCGGGCGACATATCGCCCGAATTATGAGTTTTGAATTTTGAGTTAGGAATTATTCTCGGCTTCGCCTGCGATTGTGAGTTATCCAATTTTGAATTGGAAGTTTTAGACATGAAGACAGGTTTTTTAGACAGGAAGACATGAAGACAGGTTTTTCTCGCGGTAGCAAACTGTAGGAGCCGCAGACATTAGCTTTACGCACGAGAATGTGTTATAAGTATAGCAGCACGCCCTGAAAGGGCAGAAGCTCATAGCCCAGGGCAACGCCCTGGGAAATATGCGAACAAAACCAAAGGCGCCCTGTAAGGGCAAAAGCGTTCTGCTTCAACGCTTTAGCCCTTACAGGGCGATTTGGCGTAATGCCTTTAAGCACCCAGGGCGTTGCCCTGGGCTATGTGATTATTGGGCCTTCAGCCCGCGCTGATTAAGTTTTGACACACCCTCCTATGAGATTATTGGGCCTTCAGCCCGCGCTGATTAAGTTTTGACACACTCTCCTTTCTTGTGTTTTTCTTTGTTTTTTTCGTTTATGGGCGCGTGCTCTGCACAAATAAAAGGCTTTACGTTAGGTTGGCGAGAACAGGTTCTCGTAAGACCTAATGTAAAGCCTTTTATTTAAATCCGTTAGGATTTGCGCCCATAAACGGACTGTGGAGTCTGGTTTTTGTCAAAGCCCTGCCTAATATGCAGACTGAGTGGTACGGCTTGAAGCCACACCTCCTACAGTTAGCCTAATCAGCTTACAAACATGTCTGCATGTCTTCTTGTCTAAAAACATGCTCTGCTTGTCTTATTCTGCCAGCAAATGTCTGGCACGCTCTATTATTGTGTCCTCACCCTTCAGCAGATCGTCCTGCGAGAGACCGACGTTGTAGTCGGGGTCGATGCCGAACTCGGTGGACTCGCCGTCCTTGTCGTACATGGGGCATGCGGAGAAACGGACGCTCCATCCGTTTGGCAGTTCCGAAGAGAAAGGCATGCCGGCACCGCCACCTGTGCGGTCGCCTACGACGATGACATTGGGGAAACACTTCATGTACTTCACGAATTCGTTGGCGGCACTGTATACGGCACGGTTGGTAAGGACAGCCACACGCTTCTGCCACCTCAGACCCTTCGACGGCTTGAGGCGCTGCTCCGCCATCTTCGAGAAGTCGTTACGACCCTTACCCGTCTTGTGCTGCATATATCCGACGAGCGTCTCCTCGTTGGTGAATCTTGCCGCCAGCTGCTCGGCACTCGTCACAAGTCCGCCGCCATTGTCGCGGATGTCCACGATGAGAGCGTTGCACGTGGCAAGATACATCATCACGTCGTCAAGATTGCCCTCCCCCATCGGATTGGCGAAGGACGGGCAGCGGACGTAGCCGATGTTGTCGTCGAGGATGCGATAGCGCAAGCCCGAGGCAATGCGATAGTCGGTGCCGAGATAACGCGAGAGGAGCGTGTCGCTGACGTTGGAGGGATAGTCCTCATGCCACGACCAGTAACGCGCCACGTCCCACGACGCATACATGTTGACGTGTCCGTCACGCAGCTCGCCAAGCATATTGCCGAGCACCTCGAAGAGCTGCACGGACGTCATGTGGTCGTCAATCTGACGTGAGTAACGCTCATGCACCTCGTCCCAGTCCAGTCCGTACGCCTTCTTCTTATAGTCGAAGAAGCAGTAATGCTCGTCCACGGCGCTCCATAGAGCCTCGAAGTTGCCGCGCGGATTGTCGGCATACTCGTCCTCGTCAACGCATGAGGAAAGCATGCAGAGACAAACCGCGCAGCAAAGGCCAAGGAGCATCTTGAGTGATGTGTTCCTTATATACATTATATATACGTTTTTACTTCATTAATTTAATGTTTCCGTTGGTGTCCAGCCCTACGACGTACGTCTTGCCAGCCTTTGTGGAGAAGCGAAGCGTCTTGTCAGCGTAACGCACCTCACACGGCTCGCCTGATCCGGAGCGGATGACGGCTTTCTGGAGCTTGCCGCCTTCCCAATGGATGTCCACATGGAAGTTGCCCCTTGCACGCAGACCCGTCACGCTTCCCTTTGCCCATGCGTCCGGCAGGGCAGGAAGCAGATGAATGAAGCCCATGTGACTCTGGAGCAACATCTCAGTGACGCCGGCTGTTCCGCCGAAATTGCCGTCTATCTGGAACGGAGCATGCGTGTCCCAAAGGTTGTCGAGGGTGCCGTTCTTCAGCAGGTTGCCATAGAGAGTGTAGGCATGGTTGCCGTCGTGCAGACGTGCCCACTGATTGAGCTTCCATCCCATTGACCATCCTGTGGCTCCGTCGCCTCTATGCTCGAGCACCACCTTTGCTGCCTTAGCCAGTTCGGGTGTGGTGACGGGCGAAACGGTATGGCCCGGGTGGAGTCCGAAGAGATGATTGACGTGGCGATGTTCGTCCTTCGGGTCATCGATGTCCTTCGACCATTCCATCAGCTGTCCGTAACGTCCAATCTTATACGGAGCCAGATGCTTCAGCGCGTCCTCCCACTGGCGGCGCTCCTTGGCGTCCTTGCCGAGTGTGCGGTTTGCCTGAACAGCGTCGAGGAGAATCTCGCGGATGACGGCGTGGGCGAAGGTGGCTCCCTCATCCACGGGTCCGTGTTCGGGCGAGGTGGACGGTGCGGCTGTATATACTCCGTCGGGACGATGCCACAGATAGTCAGCGGCAAAGTCGGCGCTTCCCTTCAGAATGTCATAATATTCGGCAAGGAAACGACGGTCGCGGGTAAAGTCATAATAGTTCCAGAGATGAGTGGCGAGCCACGGTCCGGCAAACGGAGAGAAGTTCCACGACATGTCCTCGCTGGAGAGCGGCGTGGTGAATCCGAAGATATTGCCCGACACGGATGTGGTCCATCCACGTGTACCGAAGTATGACTTTGCCGTCACTTCTCCGGGCTTAATGAGCGTGCGGATGAAGTCGAAGAGGGGCTGCTCGCATTCGGAGAGCGCCGTCGGACAAGCCGGCCAGTAGTTCATCTGCAGGTTTATGTTGTTGTGATAGTCCACTCGCCATGGTCCGTCCACATTGTTATGCCATACTCCCTGAAGGTTGGCTGGCATATCGCCGGGGCGCGACGATGAGATGAGGAGGTAACGGCCGAACTGATAATAGAGCTGCTCAAGGTAGGGATCCTTGGCTCCCTGACGGTAAGCCTCAAGGCGGCGGTTGATGGGCATGTCGGTGAAGGTGGTATTGTCGCCCATAAGGTCAAGACTTACGCGACTGAAGAGGTTATGATAGTCGGCATAATGCTCCTTGAGCAGACTGTCATAGCCTTTGTCCGCAGCCTTATCGAGCCACGTAGCGGTGGTGGCAAGCGGATTGACGCCGACGTATGCCTTGGGGTCATGGAAGTCGGGGTCGTAGTTGGCACGATAGTCCGTGTCGGCAGTGATGAGGAACACCACCTCGTCAGCACCCTTCACCGTGATGCGTCCGCCCTCGTTGGTCAGCGTACCGCCGTGGTTGATGGCTTTGATGCGGATGGCGTACTGCATGTCGTTGTTGTCAAGACGGGCGTCCCACAGCAGGGCGTCAGATCCTACGGCGGTCATCTTGCCTTCCGAAACGGGATTGGGGGCATACGAGAAGGTGAGGTTCTGCATGCCTTTCTGAGATGCCTTGAAGCGTACGGCAAGGACGTTGGCGGGGCGGCTGACAAAGTATTCGCGACGATAGTCAATTCCGTCTTTGCTGAACTGCACGACGGCAAGGGCGGAATCGAGCGAGAGAGAACGGCGATAGCCAGTCATTCCGACTGCGCTAAGCCCGGTCTCTACGTAGAACTCGCCGGCTGTGGTGAAGCTTCCGAAGCGGAACGGATCCTCAGCGTACGACTCGTACGGCACTTCACTGTTAAAGTTCTTCTTAGTCAGTTGTGAGGCACGCTCCCAGTCGTTCTCGGCAAACGCCTTGCGGATGTCGGCGATGACATGCGCCGACTGCTTGTTGACGTTCCAGTAATAGTCGGCCCCCTTCTTGGTGTTGGGACCTCCGCGCCACAGCGTCTTCTCATTGAAGGTGATGCGCTCAGCCTCAACGGAGCCGAGAACATTGGCACCAAGCGAGCCATTACCTATAGGCAGCGACTGCGACTCCCAGTCAGAGTCGGGATTGGTGGCGGTGTCGCCGGCAGAGATGGGCTTCTTGCCACCGGTGAAGTTTTCGGGATGACCGCCATACCAGATGGCCTGTCCGCGTAACGATACGGGACTGTCAAACCAGTAAGTAAGGGGCGTTTGGGCTTGTGCGGTAGTTGTCAGCGGAGACAACAAGAAAAGAGAATAAAGAGATAATAGTTTCATACTTTTGTTTTAGTTGGATTAGTTGGATGAAGTAGGGTGTGTCAGCAGCTTGCAGTGGAGGCTGTATCAAAACTCAATCAGCGCGGGCTGAAGGCCCAATAATCACATAGCCCAGGGCAACGCCCTGGGTGCTTAAAGGCATTACGCCAAATCGCCCTGTAAGGGCAAAAGCGCTCTGCTTCAATGCTTTAGCCCTTACAGGGCGCCTTTGGCTTTGTTCTTATTATTTCCCAGGGCGTTGCCCTGGGCTATGAGCTTCTGCCCTTTCAGGGCGTGCTGCTGTACTTTTGACACACCCTCCTCCTACAGTTAGCTTTATTTATCTACTTCATTTATTTCTGTATTTTGATGGTCTTGCCATTGGCGTAACGCACGATTGTGACGCCCTTGGCAGGTGCGTTCAGGCGGCGTCCGTCGAGCGAGTAATAGCCTGTGATGGCAGAGTCAGCGTTGCTGTTGAGCTCCGTGATAGCGGTCTCGCCACCTTCGCCATTGTCGCCTACACGGCACTTGGCAGCATTGTCGATAATAGTCTTTGTCACGGCCTTTGTGTCTGGGTCGATGGTGCTGCGGATTATCAATGCGCAGACATTCAGCTTGGAGCGGTCCTGAATGAGGTTGTGCTGCGAGATATTCTCGAACGTAACAGTGGGATTCTGCATTTCGCCTACTGTGTAAGGAGCTGTCAGCGAACCTTCCACACCATACCTGATGCCCTTGCTGGCAATGGCAACCTGATTGAATGTCAGTCCTCTTGCCTCAGACACGCCACCCAAGAAAGGAGCATATTCCTCCGGCAATCCTTCGATGCCATCCCATGCGCCTGGGGCAACATTCTGTACCCACTTGTCGTTCTTCAGTCCGTCGGCTGTAAGCACATAAGCCACCTCGTACTTGTCGTTCTCGTCAGTGGGGAGGCACGGCAGCACGTCCGTAGAGACGATGATGTTATTGCCGCTCTCGTCGAAGTTGGCCTTTACGTTGATGTCGAAGTTGGCAGTCTGATTCATAGCCATATTGTATTCGCCCTCACCAGTGTAAGAGTTCACCTTTTCGTAACGGTTAAATGTAATATATGGTCTGCCCTCTTTCCATTCAGACGTTAAAAATTCTGTATATGCGTTTGTCCTCATTGCGTCGTCGTGGATGGATATGCCGATAAAGTCGTCTGGATGGATGCGCTCCAAGTACTCCATAAGGGCAATGCCGCGCGGACAGTACTGGCACCATAGACCGGTGACATCCTCAAAGACAACGCGCTTCTTGGGAGCCTGCAGCACGGTGCTGCGTGTAATCATCGTATACGGTATTGTCACCTCGTTGAAATGGCCGTCCACATGCGTTATGTTTAACGTAACATCCGACTCACCGATTTTTGTTCCGGGCTTGATGGGGATATTCACATCCAGGTTATCAGCAAACGGTGTCTCGAAGTCCATGTTGATGGGTTCGGATGTTTCATTGGTATCTGGATCGAAAAGCGTGTACGTAATCTGGCTTACAGGGTTGGTTCCCCAGTTCGTAAGTCGGATTGGCACGTTCACATATTCGTCAGAAGGAGTGACGGTCACCTTAGGTTGGAGCTGAGACGGAGCAACAGCGTATTTCTGTGCTACCACGTTGAGCGATGCCGTTGTCAGCATCACGAAAAGAAGCGTGATGAAATGGAGTAGTCGTTTGGTCATAGTAATATGAATTTGATAGTTAATAATATGGATTTATTTAAATGCAAAACGGTGCCTATACGCGAAGATTACTTCCGCATAGACACCGTTTTTTATATAAGATTATAGTTGAAGTTCAACGACACGGTCGATTTCGGTCGGCACGTTATCGAAGCTGATAACTACGCCGCCCTGACATTTCTGTGTCTTTACGGCGCGACGGCTTACGAAGTCGACAGCGCTGCGCACCTTCTTGTCGCCAAGCGGCAGGAAGAGCGACTTGTCCTGGAGGTTAAGGATATGCACGAAGAGGCGGTTGCCCTTCTGCGTTGTCACTCCCCAGTCATGCGGAGCGATGAAGCCTCCGCGTGTGCCATAGATGGTCTCGCCGTACACCTTCATCCACTCGCCCATCTTCTTGAGTCGCTCCACAGCCACTTCAGGAAGGCATCCGTCCGGCTGCGGGCCGATGTTCATAAGGAGGTTGGCGTTGCGTCCGGCTGCTCCGACGAGGTAATGAACGAGAGTGGTGTCCGACTTATAGTTCTGGTCAGTGATTTTATATCCCCACATGCCGTTCATCGTCTCGCAAGTCTCAAGGGGCAGACGCGAAATCTGCTGACCAGAGAGTCCGGCTGTATTCTCACCGGGAAGGTCGCGCTCGAACATCTGGAAGTCCTCGCCTTCGAACGGTGTCTGATGATGGTTGTTGCCGATAAGGCAGGCGGGCTGCAACTTATGGATAAGGGCATACTGCTCGGGCAGCTGCCAGTCGAACGACGGGTTCTGGTCCTGATCCCACCAGCCGTCAAACCAGATGGCTCCTACCTTGCCGTAGTTGGTGAGCAGCTCTGTCAGCTGATTGTTCATAAACTGATAGTAGCTCTTCCAGTCGCCATTGGGATTGGGACGTCCTGTTCCTCTGCCCGTACGGCCCCACGGAGCATCCTCACGCCACCAGTCGATGTGTGAGTAATAGAAGTGGATGCCGATGCCCTGCTTGTGACACTCGTCAGCAAGCTCCTTAACGATGTCGCGCTTGAACGGTGTGGCGTCCACGATGTTATAGTCCGAATACTTTGTATGGAACATCGAGAAGCCCTCGTGGTGTCTGGTGGTGAAGCAGATATACTTTGCACCTGAAGCCTTGATGGCTGCCACCCAATCATGCGCGTTGAAACGTGACGGATAGAATCCGCCAGCCAGTTTCTGATACTCGCGATAGTTGAGGTCCTTGTTGGTCATTGTCCACTCGCCGGTGGCGAGCATACTGTAGAGACCCCAGTGAAGGAAGATGCCGAACTTGGCATCCTGAAATTCCTTGCGTGCCTCAAGATTCTCTGCCGTGGGCACGTAATGGTCCTCTGCAGCAGCCTTCGGCGTAACCGAATAAGCCCCCATTGCCACCGAAATGGCAAGGAGGGCTGATGTGATACATCTTTTCATACAATGATTTATTGGGGTGAAGAGACGTACTGTATTACTTAACGGCAATGCATTCCACCTCTACCAATGCGTCCTTCGGAAGAGTCTTCACGGCAACGGCTGAGCGTGCCGGGAACGGCTGTGTGAAGAACTCAGCGTAAACCTCGTTCATAGCGCCGAAGTTGGCCATGTCTGAGAGGAACACTGTGGTCTTAACGACGTGAGAAAGGTCGACACCTGCCTCGCGAAGGATGTTCTGTGCGTTGGTGAGCGACTGACGTGTCTGCTCCTTTACACCACCCTCAACGAATGCGCCCGTAGCGGGATCGATGGGTAACTGACCTGATGCGAATACCATGCCGCCTGCCTCGATAGCCTGTGAATAGGGACCGATTGCTGCAGGAGCCTTGTCTGTACTAATCTGCTTGTTCATAGTTGTAATGATATTATTTTTAGGGTTTATATATGTTACTTATTGTGAGCTTATATGTGCTACTGTTATGTTTGCTTGACATTGCTGCCGACGCTTACAGCGTGTAGTCTACGAGTTTGAAGCCGCGCTTTACCAGCTCGTCCTTTATCTGGCGGATATGCTCCTCGTTCTTTGTTTCTGCCTGAAGACGCAGGATGCAGGAGTTGACATCTTCGCTGTCGGCGTTGCGCTCATGATTGACACGCACCACGTTGGCGCCAAGCTCCGCGAACACCTTGCTTACGCCGAGCATCTGACCGGGCTTGTCCTCCAGTTCGATGCACATCGAGCAGGTGCGGCCGCTCTTGGCAAGTCCACGATAGATAACGCGGTTGAGGATGGTAACGTCAATGTTTCCGCCGCTTACCACGCAGACTGTCTTCTTGCCTTTCACCGGCACCTTATTGAACATCACGGCTGCCACGCTGGCGGCACCTGCTCCTTCTGCCACCATCTTCTCGCTCTCGATGAGCTGCAGGATGGCAGCGCAGATTTCGTCCTCGCTAACTGTGACAATCTCGTCTACGTACTTCGAGCATGTCTCGAAGGTTATCTTGCCCGGCTGCTTTACAGCGATGCCGTCGGCAATGGTTGAAACAGAAGGTAATGCTTCCTGCTTGTGATCGTTTATAGAGCGCACCATGCTGGCTGCTCCAGCCGCCTGAACACCATATACCTTCACCTCAGGATTGAGCGACTTCACTGCGAAAGCGATGCCTGAAAGCAGACCACCACCTCCTACCGGCACTACCACAGCTTCAATGTCGGGCAGCTGGTCGAGAAGTTCCAAACCTATAGTTCCCTGTCCTGCAATAACGTTCTCGTCGTCGAAGGGATGGATGAAGGTGTAGCCGTGCTCGTCACGCAGACGAAGGGCTTCCTGATAGGCGTCGTCGTATACGCCCGGCACAAGTTTGACGTCAGCGCCGAGACGCTTCGTAGCCTCAACCTTACTTATCGGGGCTCCCTCCGGCAGACAGATGAGCGACTTGATGCCCATTGCTGTAGCTCCAAGCGCCACGCCCTGTGCGTGGTTGCCTGCTGAGCACGCAATCACACCCTTAGCCTTCTCCTCGTCGGAGAGCTGCGAAATCTTATAATAGGCTCCACGTATCTTGAAAGAACCTGTGAGCTGCAAGCATTCCGGCTTGAGATAAACGTCACATTCCGTGTTTATTTTCGGGGCGTGTACCAGGGCAGTCTTACGTATTACCTTACTGAGGACGTAGCGTGCCTTATAGAAGTTGTCCAAATTCAGCATATTATCCTTATTATGTTACTTAATGTATGTTTTTCCATCGCAAAAGTAAGCATTTATTCGGATATAGCCAAACTTTCGTATCAACTTATATATAATATATGTCAGAAACCTCCGTATATGAACGGCTGGACATCTTCCGTAGCCATCTGCAGCGCCATCTGCATGCAGACGATGAAGAGCACAAGCTTCACAGCCCACGGCAAGGTGACGAATCGCGCCTGAAGACGCAGGTATTGTCTCTCTGACACGAAGTAGGTGAGCATGACGGCGATTACCGATACGGTCCACATGGTTCGCGCATTGAAGAACGGCATGAGATAGTCCATACTGAAGTCTGCCGCTATCTTATTGTATAGGTCGGTCAGGTGCGCCATGTCCTTGGCGCGGAAGAACGACCATGCGAAGCATACATATACATAGGTGAGCGTCCAGCTAATGGCGTTGCCCCACAAGGTGGAGGGGAACGAGAAGTGGAGCTGGCGGCTGAAGAACTTATGTATGGCAAGTCCTAAGCCGTGAAGGGCGCCCCATATCACGAACATCCAGGAAGCACCGTGCCAGAGTCCTGCCACGAGCATCGTGATGATGTTGTTGACATACATGCGGACAGTGCCGCGACGATTGCCTCCGAGGGGTATGTAGAGATAGTCACGGAACCACGTGGAGAGCGATATGTGCCAACGGCGCCAGAAGTCGGTAAGGCTGAGCGAACGGTAAGGGAACCAGAAGTTGTCCGGAAGCCAGAAACCAAGTATGGCTGCCGTGCCGATACTAAGGTCGCTATAGCCCGAGAAGTCGAGATAAATCTGGACGGGATAGCCAACAAGGGCTGCCGCACACTCGAAGCCTGAGAAGCCCTGTGGACCGTCGAACACCCAACTGGTGAACTGTCCGATATAGTCAGCGAGCATGTTCTTCTTCACCACGCCGAGCATGATGAGCCACAATCCCACCCATACCATACGACTGGACGCCTGCTCATTGCGACGCAGACGAGGGATGAGGTTCTTGGCGCGGGTGATGGGTCCGGCAAGAAGCAGCGGGAAGAACGTCAGATAAAACATAAACTCCAGCAACGTGGCATCGCCATCGAAGCGGCGACGATAGACGTCCACGGCGTAACTGATGGCTTGGAACGTGTAGAACGATATGCCCACCGGCAACGCTATCGAGGCAAAGGAGAAGTTGGTGGAGAGCATCGCTCCTATAACGTCGTTCATAAAGAACGAAGCGTACTTGAAGTAGCCGAGCACTCCGAGGTCAACGACGACGAGCAGCGAGAGCAATGCCTTGCGGGCAGCTCCCTCACGCGTCTTCATCTCCTGCGTAAGAGCATAGTTGAAGCACGCCGTGGCTGGCAACAGCCACATCAGCGCACCGTTGAGTTTATAGGCAAAGAAGAGGTTGAAGGCAATGACGTATAGCATCATCGCTATCTTTGATCTCTGTCTTATAAGGGTGAAGACGGCGAGAAACGCTACGAGCGCCATCTGCACGGTTATGTCTGTATAGTCCATATATTGGATTGGTGTCAGTCTGTAACTTAATTATGAACACTATGTGGCTGGCATACATCACTGCTTACTGCGCATTGTCTGCGGCAGTAGCCTTTGCAGGAGCCTCAGCTTTGGCTGCAGACTTGGCTGCGTCAGTCTTGGCAGAGGTCTTCGCAGCATCGGTCTTGGCAGGATTCTTGGCATTGGGCTTCGCGCCATCGGTATGTTCTGCCGTGGCATGATGCTGTGTTTCAGCCTTGGGCTTTGCTGTATGCGCGTCAGTTGCGGGCGTTGCTGAGTTGTCGTCAAGAATCAATGACGGCTCCTCTTCTGCCTGTGCGGGCAGCGAGTCGGCACGATGTGCGGATCTTTTCGGGGTCTTGCCTACAAACAGCTGGCGATAATGCGCATTGCGTTTCTCCGGCTTTTCGAGCAGGAACGGATGTGCAGCCTTTCCACTCTTAAGCCATGAAACCAAATAGTCTGTCCATACAACGCCACCATGATAGGTAGGATGACGTCCGTCCTTCTGTCTCGGGAGTTTCAGTCCCTTCGATAGGAAGAAGTGGCGCTTGCCTGCCACCTGTTCAAGGACGGTGTTGATGCCCTTGTCTTCAGCCCAGTTTGGAGGACCAACCCATGTGTAAGGCACCTTACCGACTTTCTTAATGATGGCCTCAGCACGACGACGGATGTTCTTCAGGTCTGCTGAATAAAGTTCGTTGCTGCCCAGACATATAAACACGTGTGTGGGATTGACGGAGCGCATATAGCGGACAAGAGTGTCTGTTTCCGACCATTGTTTTGTGCCCGAACCGTTCCAAGTGACGCAAGTCAGCGTATGTCCGTTCTTATTAGCGTAGTCAGAAAGACGTAGTGCAAGGAGCTGAGTCATTGAGTCGCCGAAGATCAGCAGACGCTGCTTGGTGGTGTCCACAGCCTCTGCCGGAGCATTCTCGTCCTCAACTGCTGCTGTGATATCGTCCGACTTCTCTCCTGCTACAGCAATGGACGGTTGTCCTATCTGTTTTAGATGCAAGGCGTCAGCTACGGAGTCTGGCACCATTGAGTAGCCAATGAAGTAGACAAGCGCTATAACGAATATCGAAATGAGTTGTAGTGTGGGTTTCACTTTCTTACTATTGAATGAATATGATTTAAAGATACTGCGGCAGCTCGAAGAGTCGTGTTCCGTTGCTTCCCTTCACAAAGATATACATACCCTGCGGCTTGTGCTCCGCAATGGCTTCCTTCACCTGCGACACGTTGTCAAACTTGCGGAATGTAGCTGGTGTAGAGCAGTTTTCAAACTCCTCTCCTACGAGCCAAACCTGCTCCAATCGCATGGCGGCAAGCTGGTCAACGATGCGCTGATGCTCGTCGTGCGACACGCTTCCAAGCTCTTTCATGTCGCCGATGATGCACATCTTGTGCTGTGCCTCGATGGTTTCGAAGTTGGCGAGGGCGGCAGCCATACTTGTCGGGTTGGCATTATATGCATCAACGATAAGACTGTTGCTCTCCGTCTTCTCAAACTGTGAGCGGTTGTTGCTCGGCACGTAGGCGGAAAGGGCATGGCAAATCTGCGACGGAGCCACATCGAAATACGTTCCGATGGTTACTGCTGCAAGCATATTGGCGAGATTGTAGTCGCCGATAAGATGTGTTTCTACGTCGTAAACAGTGTGGTCAGCCTCCTTGCGGGCGTCGTTCCACTGGAAGCTGAGCATCGGTTCACAGCTGACAGTATGTCCTTTAATGGCAAGCCCAGCCTCATCGCCACGTCCGTACGACGTAAGCGGAAGGTCGTGTGAGATGCCCTTAAGATACTGGTTGTCGTTGTCGATGAAGACTGTGCATGGATGTGCTGCCACGAAGCTGTCGTGCTTTGCGTTGGCTGCGGTGGCACGTGGCTCCGCGATGTGAGCACGCATAAAGTCGTAAAGTTCGCCCTTTGTGCGGATGACCCCCTCGAACGATCCGAATCCCTGCAAGTGGGCACGTCCCACGTTGGTGATAATGGCATAATCAGGCTCTACAATGTCAACGAGAGTCTTGATGTCGCCGGGGTGTGAAGCTCCCATCTCCACTACGGCAATGTCGTGCTCGGGACGCAGACGCAGCAATGTCTTGGGCACGCCGATGTCGTTATTGAAGTTGCCCTGTGTGAAGAGCACGTTGTATTTCTCGCCGAGAACAGCCGAAGCAAGTTCCTTTGTGGTGGTCTTTCCGTTGGTTCCTGTAATGCCAATCACCGGTGTGCCGAGCTGACGGCGGTGGTAACGAGCGAGGAGCTGTAGGGTCTGGAGGCAGTCATCTACGATGATGAAGCGGCTGTCGCCATCCACGGCGTACTCCGATTCGTCAATGACAGCGTAGGCGCAACCCTTCTCAAGGGATGCAGCTGCAAACTTGTTGCCGTCGAACGAAGCGCCCTTGAGGGCGAAGAAAATGGAACCGGCAGGACAGTCACGGCTGTCGGTGGTGATGGTGGGGTGTTGCTCGAAGAGCTTGTAGAGTTCGGATAATTCCATTTTTTACAGTTACTGTAAGTATCTATTTATATATGTATATTGCTATCGGATGATGGTTCATCAGAGCGACATCTCCTTAGAGAGGATGTTCTCGAGTTTCTCAGCGGAGAGCCTCAACTGGAAGGTTCCCTTTATAGCCACGGAAATGCCTCCAGTCTCCTCGCTGACAACGATGGCAATGCAGTCGCTGTCCTGCGATATGCCGAGAGCGGCACGGTGACGCAAGCCAAGTTCCTTTGGTATGTCATGGTTGTGACTGACGGGCAGGATGCATCCTGCAGCACGTATGCGCTTGTTCACTATCACCATCGCACCGTCATGAAGCGGCGAGTTCTTGAAGAAGATGTTCTCGATGAGCCGCTGATTGATGCGTGCGTCGAGGACGTCTCCCGTGTCGACGATGTCGTCAAGACTGATGGCACGCTCAATAACTATGAGCGCACCAACCTTACCTCTGGACAAATCCATACACGCCATCACGATGGGCATGATGGTTTCCTTGTCGATGTTCTTGTCCTTGTCGCGATTGCTGAAGAAGAAGCGCATTATGGTCTGGAAACGCTGATGTGCTCCGAGCGAATAGAGGAAGCGGCGTATGTCCTCCTGAAAAAGGACAATAAGCGCCAGCACACCCACGGAGACAAGCTTGTCCATGATGGCACCGAGGAGGCGCATCTCAAGCACCTGACTCACGAAGAGCCAGATTACCACAAAGACAATGATGCCGATGAAGACGTTGAGAGAACGGCTCTCCTTCATCAGTCGGTAGATATAGAAGAGCATCAGGGCGACAAGAAAGATGTCGATGATGTCCTTTATGGATATTTCAAACATACGCGTATATGTATTGTGAAAGTGTCAGTCACTCAAGCCGCCGCAGCACACAACAGTCTGCACGGCTTCCTTAACGTCATGCACACGCAGGATGGAAGCTCCCTTCATGAGCGAGACAGCGTTGAGGGCGATGGTTCCGGGCAACGATGTCGTAGGGTCGCCGCCTGCTTTCTTGAATATCATGCTCTTGCGCGAGATGCCGACAAGTACGGGAAGTTCAAGTTCGGAAAGACGCTCCGCATGACTCAGTATCTCGTAGTTCTGGTCGAGGGTCTTGCCGAAACCATATCCCGGGTCGAGGATGATGTCCTTTGCTCCGAGGTCGCGAAGGCGCTGCACCTCATCAGCGAAGTTTTTCATCATCGTTTCGAGGGTGGGCTGCACGGACATAAGGATGTAAGGCACCTGCAACTGTGCGACAGTCTGAAACATGTCGCCTTCCTCGTGTATCGGGGTATCGACGATGCCGGTGATGCCTCCCTCGGAAACGTCGTTGATGATGTCCGCTCCGAAATCCTCCACGCAGCGGCGCGCCACGCGAGGACGATACGTGTCGACGGAAACGATGGCGTCAGGCTGCTCTCGTCTCACGATGGCAAGGGCACGCTTAAGGCGCGATGTCTCTTCTTCTTCGCTCACTTCCATAGCTCCGGGACGCGTTGAGAACGCGCCGACGTCAATCATACGTCCTCCTTCGGAGATAATCTGATTGGCACGGTCGGCTATCTCGGCTTCTGTCTGCTTGCGAGATCCTGAATAAATGGAGTCGGGGGTGGCATTGAGGATGCCCATCACCATTGGCTGGGAGAGGTCAACAAGACGCCCGCGAACGTTTATTGTGTATTGCATGTCTTTTCTGTTTTTTGGGTTAGGGGATAGAGGCTCTTGAGATTCTAGAGATTCTAGACATTCTAGATATTCTAGAGGTTCTAGGCATTCTATAAGAGTTAGGAGGCCCCTCTCCCTTTAACTTCGCAAAATACGCAATAAATTTTGAGACTGCCAAATTATTGGGAGAGAATTTTCCAGGGGGCTATGCCTTGGGGCTCTTGTCCAGCGCTTTCATCTGACTCCTGAACCTCCACCACATCATCACGCCGGCTGTTGTCAGTCCAAAGGGGAACGCCATCCATACGCCTACGAGACCGTAGCCTAAGGGGAAGGCGAAGACATAGCTCAGGGGCAGGGAGATGACAAAGAAGGCTATGAAGGCTATGACGACGAGGGGCTTGACGTCGGCTATGCCTCGCAGGGCATTGGCGTAGGTAATCTGAAGGCCGTCTCCAAACTGATAGATGAAGAACGGCAACATCAGCGAAACCACGCCGCTTGTCACGGCTGCCGAATCAGTAAACCATGATCCTATGTCATATCTCAGCAGGAATATGATGCCACCCAGAAGCAGCTCTAAAGCCACCATTAGATGTAGCCCGGCTATGACGGTCTGACGTGTGCCCTGATGGTCTGACTGTCCATGGAAATAGCTCACACGAACGGCAACTGCGGCTCCAAGACCGTAATAAACCATGAACGTAAACTGCGATATGGTGGTCATTACCTGATGCGAAGCGAGCGCTATGGTGCCAATCCAACCCACCATGATGACGGTAAGCGAGAAGGCGGCGGTCTCCATACCCATCTCAAGGGCAATGGGCGAACCGATGGCAACAAGCCTACGTACCACGGAGCGCGACCAGCCCAACCCGGCGAAGCCCTCACGATAAGCGGCGAAGGTGCGGCGTGTCCAGAAGACAATAAAGAACATCACCACCATATATATTCGTGAGAAAAGCGTGGAAACACCGGCTCCTACTACGCCGAGCTCGGGGAAACCAGCCTTACCGTAGATGAGAAGATAATTGCCGAGGATGTTAAGGACATTGCCGGAGAGCAATATCCACATCGACGTACGCGTCTCCGTTATGCTGTCCGTGAACTGCTTGAAAGCATTGAAGAGCATCACGAAGGGCAGCGACGCAAGCAACACCAGGTAATAAGGGCGTATGTACGGCATCAGTTCGTCAGGCTGTCCGAGTCGGTCAACAAACAGATAAAGCGTACCGAGCGCCAATACCATGACGGCGGCAGCCAGCGTGTTGGCGACAAGGGCAGAACGGAGAGCCGAACCTGCCTGAGCCAACTCGCGTCGTCCGAAGGCTCCTCCTACAATCGGGGTCAGTCCGTAAGAGAATCCGGTGCCTGCGATGATGACAAGATTGACAATACTGTTGACGAAAGAAGCAGCACCCAACTCTATGGTGCTGTGATGACCTACCATCATCGTGTCGGCGAAGCTGAGCACTATCATTCCCATCTGTCCTATCATAATGGGAATGCCGATGGAGAGCAACGCAAGGTAGTGGTGGCGTGTAGGTCTTGTGTTCATCACCAGAATTTGTTTTGTTCAGCGTTATACTCAAATCCGGCGGCAGCCAGACGGTCTGTTATCTCCTGTTTGTCGACATGAAGGTCGTCACAAAGCGCATCGAGTGATGGATAAATATCACGCAAACGCATATTGATGACGCTGAAGAGCATCATCGGATCCTTTGGTAAATCTAACATTCTACTTGTATCCTTTCTTTTTTTAAAACACATTAAGGGTACAAAGTTACACATTTTTCCGCCAAGAAAAGCCCTTCTTACATATTTATATTATATAAACGGCTTTTGCCTTGACCCAAGACAAAGCCCTCTTAGAAGCCGCTGAACATCTCGATGAGTTTCTTCCTGTAGAATCTGCCCACCTTCACATCCGTCAGATTGTTGAACGGAGGGAAGAGTCGGCACGTATTGTCAGTCACCTCCATAAGGTAAGTCAGATTGATGATATGCTTCTGGCTGACACGGACAAGAGACGGATCGAGCGCCACAATCATGTCGCTCGTCACGTTTCGCTTCAGTCGGATGGGCTTGTCGAGTCCAGAGACGTACATCTCCCATACTCTTGGTTCGTGCTGATACGCCACAATGCCAATATCGCGGATGTCCACAAGGCGGAAGTCCACGGCATTGGTATAGATGAGGAACTTGCCGTCCGTGCGTCGTCCGATGCCGTCAGCACACATCGTCACGGCATTGGCTGCGTTGTCAGCAGCCGCACGCATCGGCGAAGCGGGCTTCGGCATCTGCATATCGAGGCATACACGGCGTATGATGGTGCGCAGCTCCTGGTCGTCGATGGGCTTCATCAGATAGTCGAACGCCTGATTGCGGAAGGCAGAGAGCATAAACTTCTGATGTGCCGTATACATCACCACGCGACAATCGCCTGCAGACGAGTCGGCTATGCGTTCCAGAAACTCTATGCCGGAGATGTCAGGCAGCTCGATGTCGAGGAACAGCAAGTCGGGTTTTGTGTCCATGACGAGGGCCAGTCCGTCCATTCCGTTAGCGGCAATGCCGGAGATATGAGCCTCCTCAAATCCCTTCAGTTTGTCGGCAAGCAATCTCGCAGCCGTCTTGTCGTCGTCTACAATAGCGATGTTCATGTTTCTCTATGTCCGTTTAAAGTGTTTAATAAAAGTATCAATAACGTATTCCGTCAGGCACAGCTAATGTTGCCTGACAACCCTTCACCTTTCCTTCCTTGTCGGTGATGTTATGTATGTCGAACCGCATCTTCCTGCGGTTTCGCTGGTTAGTCACGGCAATGGTCTGCGTGATAACCCCAAGTCCAGTTTTCTTCTTCAGTCTGAGATGGTTGAATCCCGGTCCGTTGTCGGTCACAGTCACCACCGTCTGCATCGCTCCGTCACGTGCCTCGTCATTGACGGGCTGGCGTGTGATGCTGATGGAGAGTTCCTTATGGCCTTCCCATCCCTTCAGTCCGTGTACGATGGCGTTCTCGGTAAGAATCTGCAGGAACATCGAGGGCATATTGATGGTGCTCATGTCCAGTCCTTCGCAGATGTCCAGACGGAACGAGAAGTCGTCGCCAAGCAGATATCGCTCCAGCGTGACATACTTATGCAGGTAGTCCACCTCACGGTCAAGCGTGATGCAGGGCATCAGCGACATGTCGAGGTTTGCCCTAATCAGCTTCGAGAGCGCCACCAGTTCTGATGCTTCCTTCTCGTCTGACGAACCTATCTTGTTGTTCAGGACGTTGAAGACGAAGTGGGGCGATATGCGGTTGCGCATATTGAGGAGTTTCAGATTGAGGATATCCACCTGATACTCTATGCGCTTCTTCTTCATTCTCATCAGCCATACCACCATAATTAACACCAAGAGCAGCACTACAGACACAGCTACAGAAACCTTCGTATTGGCTTTCTGTATGACGGCGTTCTTGTGCTCTATGGCAATGTCGTGATGCAGTCGGGTGGTGTCTGCCTGGAATCGAGCCATGATTTCGGCTGATCGCATCTTCGACTTGTTGTGTTCCAGCGAGTCTGTGTAAGCCACATCCTCCTCCAGTGTTGTGTACGCCTTACGATAATCTCCCTTGAACGCATAGTACTGGCGCAGATATCGGTTGCGGATGTTCACCATCATGTAGGGCACGGCATCATTAGGCTTCTCAGTAGCCAGAATCTTTGTCACCTTCTGTATGTCATGCTCCTTCACCGCCAGTCCGATGCGGATGGTATTGCAGTAATAGTTGGCTGTGACATCCCCCACCCTACGGAAGAACGGCTCCACCTCGTCCAGCAAGCGCTTCGACTGTGCGAGGCTGTCCATATTAAGATAAACGTCGGCGAGGTTTATCTTGCAGAGATACATGTCGAAGTGGTCCTGCAGCTTATTGGCTTCAAGCTGCCGCTTCATACGGAGGAACATCTTTAATGCGGAGGGATAATCCTTCGTGAAGTAATAGAAGTTGCCGCAGTTGCAGAGATAGTATGACTGCATGGCGGGTGTCATGTCGGAGTAGTGTTTCTCCGTGGCGCGATAATATTTCAGGGCGTTACGTTCGTCGCCGAGCGTCAGATAAATCTGAGCCAGTCCCATATAGAGCGTCACGTTCTCCTGTTCCGGCATTCGGAGCGAGTCCACTAAGAAGAGGGCACGACGATAACAGCGTGCCGCCTCGGGTATGTCGCTGCATTGTATGTATGCGTCGCCAAGGTTGGCGTACGTCTTCGGCATTTCCTCCTTGCTGTCGCTGTTACGGAGCAGGCTGAGCGCTTTCTTATACATCGGCACGCTCACCTCACGGTCACGATGGAAGTTATGGTTGACAGCTGCCAGACAGTTGTATGCTCCAGCGAGGAGCGAATTAAGACGTGGCATATTCCGCTCGCCTTCCTTCGTCTGCATCTCGCGCTTGCAGAAAGCCTCGATGCGGCGCACGCAGGCGTCCACTCTGTACGGCTCCGTGGAGAGCCAGTAGATACGGGCAAGTCTGAGATAATATTCGTAATAGGTGATGCTGTCTTTCGCGTTTTTCATTCCCTGATGCACGATAGCCTCCATATTCGGGACGCGCTTCACAATTGAGTCGTCTATTTGGCTGAGACGTTTGAGTCTGACGGTATCGGTGCCGTCAGCACGGTCTGTCTTGCCTCCGCATGCCGAGACTAATGCCATGACGATGAACGCCGTGGCAAGGGCAAACAAGCGGAATGTTTTTTTGTTAGTGTTATAGCGCATTAGTTTAAATCACAGCAAGTGGTAGGTAAAATCTAAAATATTATTCTTTCTTTTTGCAAAGTTAGCGATTTTTTTAAAAGAACCAAATAAAAAACAAAATTTTAGACACAAATATCGTCAACATATTTGTAGGCATACGAAAAAGGGCGACCGGACTCACGTCCAATCGCCCCCGAAAAACGTTATGTGGATATACAAAATTATAAGAAAAGTCTTTACATCTTAGCATGCATTACGGATTGTAGCGCACGAAAGCCTCCATTGCCTCATAGCAAGCCAAGCCGAGCGAATGATAAAGCTCTGCCGTGGCATGGTTGCGGTCTTCGGCACGCTGCCAGAAGAGACGCTCGTCATTGCCGAGGAACGGAGCGCTCTCCATCTGCGAAGAGTGCTTGAGGATGCTGTTACGCTTGCCGCGAAGCTCCTCCGGCGACATGGGCACGCACATCTCGATGTTCTCGATTTCCCATTCTGCCCACGCTCCGCGATACATCCAGATGCGGCAGTCGTCAAGCCATGCTGCGCCTGCCTGCTTCTCGAGGTCCACGGCTGCGAGTACGGCGTCCGTACACTTGCGGTGTGTGCCGTGCGGGTCGGCGAGGTCGCCTGCCACGTAAATCTGATGCGGCTTCACCTTCTGGAGCAGCGCACGTACAATCTCGACGTCCTTCTCCGTCATCGGGAGCTTCTCTATCTTGCCCGACTCATAGAACGGGAGGTCGAGGAAGTGGACGTGGTCGAGGGGTATGCCGTTGTAGGTGCAGGCAGTACGTGCCTCACCGCGACGGATGAGTCCCTTTATGGTGCGCACCTCAGGCGTATCGATGTCTGACGGACGCTTCTGTGCGAGGAAGTTCTTGATGTCGGCGTACATCTTCTTTATCACCTCGTCCTTGTTGTCGCAGAACAGCTGGTTATATCCGTTGACGAAGTGCATGAAGCGTGTCACCTCCTCGTCGCCCACGGCGATGTTGCCTGAGGTCTCGTATGCCACATGCACGTCATGGTTCTGCTGTACGAGGCGGCGGATGGTGCCACCCATCGAGATTACGTCGTCATCGGGATGCGGCGAGAACACTATCACGCGCTTCTGTGCCGGCATGGCACGTTCCGGGCGGTTGGTGTCGTCAGCGTTGGGCTTGCCGCCGGGCCATCCTGTGATGGTGTGCTGCAGGTCGTTGAATATCTTGATGTTGCAGTTGTATGCCGAACCGAAGCGGGCGAGCAGGTCTGAAAGTCCGTTTTCGTTATAGTCCTTGTTGGTGAGCTTCAGGATTGGCTTGTCCAGCAGCTGGCAGAGCCAGACGACGGCGGCGCGGATGGTCTTCTCGTTCCACTCGCAGTTGGTGACAAGCCAGGGATGTACGATGCGCGTGAGCTTGGCGGCGGCAGCAAGGTCGCAGACAAACTTGGCGTCGTTATGTGTCTGTACGAAGGATGCGGGGATGGCGTCCGTAACGGGGCCTTCCACAATCTTCTGCACCATCTCTGCCTTCTCCTCGCCCCATGCCGTAAGGAACATCTTGTGGGCTGAGAGGAGGGTGTGCACACCCATGGTGATGGAGCACGGCGGCACCTGCTCCTGTGTGCCGAAGCTGTTGGTCATCTCATCGCGTGATGTCTGGTCGATGAGGATGATGCGGCTCTGCGATGCGAGGCTTGAGCCCGGCTCGTTGGTGGCAATGTTACCCATACGTCCGATGCCGAGGAGGGCGATGTCGAGTCCGCCTTCGGCTGCGATGAGCTGCTCATAGGCGCGGCAGTGCTCGAGGACGTCTTCCTGTCCAATGTGTCCGTCGGGTGTGTGTATGTTCTCTGCCTTCACGTCCACATGGTCGAGGAAGCGTACGCGCAGCTGGCTGATGGCGCTGTGCTTGCTGTCGGCGTTGAGGGGGAAATATTCGTATGCGTTGAACACTACGACATTGTCGAAGCTCAGTCCGCATTCCTTATGACGGCGCACGAGTTCCTCATAGACTGGGGTGAGCGAAAGACCCGTACCGAGTGCGAGCACGCATTTTCTGCCTGCTTCCTTGGCACGCTTTATCTCCTTCTCCACGCTGTCAGCAATGAGCTTGGCTCCTTCTTCCACGCTTGGGAAGATGTCGGTGAAGATTTTCTCGCAACGCGTAATCTCTGAACGCTCCACTGCTGTACGAGGACGGTAGTACTGTTCAGGAACTTTGTTAAGTACAATCTGTGAACTTAGATGAAGATTCATAACAGTAAAATATTAAGTTGTGTATGACCTGTTGTTTTTTCTCTCTGATTGTCAGGCGGCCAGCTTTATGGTCTGTCAGCCTTCTTTGTGCCCCACTTAGAGGGCTTCGGACCCATCACCAGCTCCAGCGTTCCGCCGTGGCGGATGTCATCAAACTCAATGTATGACTTGCTGTGTGGCTTGCCGTTGAGACGTACGCTCTGCACGTAGATGTTTCGGTCCGAATTGTTCTTAGCCACGACGGTGAACTTCTTGCCGCCACCGACGTTTACCGAAGCCTTGTCGAAGATCGGCGATCCGATTACGAAGCGTCCGCCTACGGGGTCCACCTGATAGAGTCCCATGGCAGAGATGATATACCATGCCGACATCTGACCTACGTCCTCATTGCCTGAGAGTCCGTCTGGCTGGTCGCGATACATCTCATTCATCATCTTGCGGAGCATAGGAGCAGCCTTGTCGGGACGTCCGGCGTAGTTATACATATATATAACATGGTGGCTGGGCTCATTGCCGTGGGCATACTGTCCTGTCATGCCTGACATGTCGGGCGAAGCGTTGTCGCCGGCGTAGCCCTCGACGAAGAAGAGCGAATCGAGCTTGGTCATGAACGCCTTGTCCGAACCGAAGAGCGAGATAAGGCCACGCACGTCGTGAGGAACGAGGAAGGTGTACTGCCAAGCGTTGCCCTCGGTGTAGTCGTTGGTGCGGTGCTCTGCAAAGAAGGGATTGAAGGGCTCGCGGAAGGTGCCGTCGGTGCTGATGGCACGGAGGAAGCGTGTCTTCGGATCCCAGTATTTCTTGTATGAGCGTGAGCGGTTGTAGAAGTATTCCTGATCGGCTGTCTTGCCGAGCATCTTGGCCACCTTTGCCACGCCGTCGTCTGCCTCGCAGTATTCCAGCGCCTTTGCCACGGTCTCATTGGTAGGCTCGAGGTTCCAGGGGATGTAGCCGTGCTCCTTGAGCAGACCGAGCGAACGGTCGTCTTTCATCTGTGTGGCTTTCAGGGCTTCGAAGGCAAGTTCCTTGTCCTCCACCAGTCCCTTCATGGTAAGGTCGGCGAGTACGATGGCGCCGGGGTTGCCCACCATGCAGTCGGTCTCCGATCCCATGAGATGCCATACGGGGAGGCGTCCCTGCTGCTTGTAGATGTTGAGGAATGTCTTGGCGAAGTCGCGCTGCATCTCGGGGAAGAGGAAGCTCATGAGCGGGTGTGAAGCGCGGTATGTGTCCCAGAGCGAGAGTGTGGTGTAGTTGGTGAAGTCTGCCTTGTGCACCTTTCCGTCTGCGCCGCGATACTCGAGGTCAACGTCGTTGAACTTAGAGCATGAGGTCATGAGATGATACATGGCAGTATAGAAGATGCGCTTCTTGGTGAGGTCGTTGGTCTGAATCTCGATGCGTGAGAGCTGACGGTTCCAAGCCTCATCGGCTGCTTTAACGGCAGCATCGAAGTCCCATGCGGGCAGTTCGGCAGCCATGTTGGCCTTTGCCTTGTCGATGTTGACGGGCGAGAGCGCCACCTTCACGAGCAACGGCTTCGTGGCGTCGCTTACTGTGAGCATCACGCGCTCCATCGAGTCGAGGCGCTGCACGGTTACGGGCTGCGAAAACTCGATGTCAAAGTAGATGCGGCGGTCTGCTGCCCATCCGTTGGAGCGGCGGAATCCGGTGAGGCGGGTGGGTGTTTCCTGTGTGAGGAGGCAGTCATTGAGCTTGTCCCATCCTATGCACTGCGAAAGGTCGAGTGCGAGCTGTGCCTTGGCGCCGTTCTGGAATGTGTAGCGATGGAAGCCGCAACGTTCCGTAGCGGTCAGCTCCACGAGCACTTCGGGTTCGTGAAGGCGGAGCGAGTAATAGCCCGGGTGCATCTTCTCGTCGTCATGCGAGAAGCGTGCCGCCGTCTGCTTGCTGTCCTTGATGGGCAGGAAAGCCACGTCGCCGAGACATCCGATGCCGGTACCTGAGAGGTGCATGTGGCCGAAGCCTATAAGCTCGTTGTCGTCATAATAATAGCCGGAGCACCAGTCCCAACCGCGCGTAGGCTCCGTGGGGCCGAGCTGGACGAGTCCGAAGGGCACATTGGCGCCCATAAACGTATGGCCGTGTCCACCTGTTCCGACGTACTGGTTGACATACTGGGTGAGGTTTGGAGCAGCTGCTGCATTGATGATGCCCATAAAGAGCAATAAAGCAGCCACCGCTGTAGATCGCAATAGATTTGTTGTCTTCATAAATTAATTTTTAGCAAGTGCAAATATACAACAAATATATCGGGTTAGTGTCGAAATATCGGACTTTTCGAATGTACGGAAAATAAAAAAATCTTAAAAGCAAACGTGAGTTCGGCAGTACTCTTTTGTATGAGCAGGTCTTCGCTGCAGTCTTTTGCCATAGTCTTATTTTTTAGAATCCATTACGGGTAGTGGAATACAAATCTTATAAAACCTTGCTAATTTGCGTACTGGCGTTTTACATAAGTCTTTAAGTTCTCTATTCTTAAAAGGGTTCTTGACATCATCACCATCTTTAGGATAGATAATAATACAAGGAACATTCGGGATAGGAGAATCTTCGTCAATATCTTTGTAGCCCAACTTTTTCAATATAGGTAAATCTCTACTATAACCGCTCAACTGTCTGATTACATTGTTATCAAGCGACGTAGCCTCATACTTAGGGATATACTTGGTATCAAGTATGGCTCTAAAACCGCTCGAACAATACAGAAAATCAGGAAAGCCGGTCTTACCTTCACATTGGTATAATATTCTGTTTCCATATGCCTCCCGAAGCAATCCGTATACGTAATGCTCATACAGCAATGACATGTCAAGTGTAAACGGCGAGACATATTCTTCCTCCTTGCTTGTCTTGCTTATGCTATAGTCATATCGTTGGAGAATTAGTTTTGCCAGACGAACAGCCTCGTTGTACTCAGAAAACAGCTTATGTCCCTTTATTTGTCTCACTTCTCTTGTCTGTACGTCTTCGCTTACGTTTTCAAACATGGCCAGTGCCCTTGAAAGCATTATCTTAGCCTTTGTGCCAGATTGATGGATTTCGATGACAGGCCTCAATATCTGCTTTGAAAACAAGAGAGCTTTCTTTATCAATCTGTTTTCTGGGATATCAGTTGTATATTCGTCATAGTCACAGAACACTCTGTCAAATCGTTTGACAGCAATATTCTTTCGCTCGTTCTTCATCACCTTTATATGTCCTTTTACCTTCTTGAGGTTCTCGCTATAATGGACATAGCCCTTCTTCAAAGACCTTATCCTGCAGACAACACCAAGAAAATGCAGAACGATAAGCGGACTTAGCACACCCTTTAACGAAGGAGCATAAATGGTTGGTGCCTCACTGTCAATGTTGTATATTTCGGAGAAAGCCTCTACTGACAAGTCAGATGTGAAGCAGGTCATGAACATAGTTAGGAAGTCTATCTTCTCCATACCTCTTTTTGTTGTCACGACCAATGCTTCTTTCTCGTCTATCCATTCTGCTCCAATCATATACGAAGCATAATAGCCCCATGGCGAATTATCCATAGGCTTATCCCATCGAACAAGACTCAGACGTTCATATCTGTCGTTTTGTTCGATGCTCAGTTGTTCGTGTTCTTGAATCACAATGGGCTTCATATATGCTGTCTTTTTATCTATTGTTCTTCCTCTTCTTGTTCGTCCTCATCAGTTTCTTGAATTGGAGCTAATGAAAGCCAAGAGTCAAACGCCGTTTTCTTTTCCTCATTCTTCACATTGAGAATACCGTCGTTGATATACTCATTGATAAGAGGGATTATCTCGTATTCAACTTTATCCTTCAGTTCTTCCTCGTCCTCTGCCATGAAATAGCTATGACCGACCATAAGGTCGTCAATGCTCATGTCGCCACAGAGATGCTTCGGGCTTTCGATGAACTTCTTAATGTCATCAAACAATGCCACAGCCATATCCCTCAAGTTAGCGTTTCCTAACTTATCATAGTGTTTCTCTATGACAGAGCGGTCTGATTGCAGGGTTACGAAGGCGAATCTTCTGCGTAGGGCATAGTCAAGTGTGCCAGTGCTCCGGTCTGTTGTGTTCATCGTACCTATGATATACAGATTGGAAGGCACTCCAAACTCAGTCTTTGTATATGGAAGAATAACCTTGATGGGATGATTGCCTTGACTTCTCTTGTCTGATTCGAGCAAAGTGATGAGTTCACCGAATATCTTCGATACGTTTCCTCGGTTTATCTCATCGATAATGAGGACGACGGGCTTGTTGGTAGTGGTGAAGTATTCTCTTTTAACGGCATTAATAAATGCTTGGGCATATTGTCGCCAATTATTTTCTTCACCCTCACCAAGTGCCTGCATTTTCACCTTTTCTATATTCAATGGAGAAGGCGTATATTGATCACCTTTTGTGCTTTGTGACAATACGCTTCTTGTACTTATAGTGTTATTACCTTCCGACCACCATACATAGAGCGCTGACTTGCCTGAAACTGTAGGTATCTCTCGCTTGTTCTCATATCCCTTTATCTTTTGTATGTAGTCGTCAATACATTTAACAATGTCTTTGCTTTGGTCTGTTTGAGCCGCGTTACAGGCACGTTTGAAGATGCCATCCTCCGGCTCATAGGTTACGCCAATAGAGTTTCCTTTATCGTCTGTCTGTACATGCGGCTTCAAGCCCTCCACAAAATCCTCATAATCAAGTGACTGATGGAAGGTGGTGAAGAAGATTTGTTTACCAAGCAATTCGTCATACCGAATCATTACAGCCTTATGATCTGTAAGATCAACATCTGTTATGTCCAATGTTTTTAAGGCAATGGCTGCCGTATTATAGGTCTTGCCCGTGCCAGGAGCGCCCTGCAGGATAATGTTGTGCTTTTTGCTAAGAAGTTTAGCGCACTTCTCTAAATATGCAATGTCATTCATATATTTCAACCAACTTTCAATATAACTATATTGTTCTGTTCCTTTACTACATGATTTAAATGTTCCCTGTGAGAAAAGTCCTGAACGAGGTTGTTTGTATTCGCTTGCCCATGCGATTATTTTTACTTTTCGATAATTAATATTGATATATTTAGCACTTAAACTATCATTTGTGAAATTATCTCCAATAATTTGACACAGTGCTAATGCTTGGCTTCCTTTTCTAACTAATACAATACTGCCATTGTCTATAGTTTTGAAGTTTCTACATTGTGCGTCATCCCATTCACCTGTTCCTATTATTGGTTCAGCCTCCATCAGCATAAGTGAGGAATCAATAATTACACCATCTTTGCCCTCTGGTAAATGCATCTGAATATGCCAAAATTTATCGTAGTTTTGGTAATGTGGAATAAAAGAAGTACTTTTTTTCATTGCTTTAATTATATCTTCAACAGTCATATCGTTAGGTATCCAATACTTTTTACTCGCGGATGATTCTTCATACTTTGAAAGTTCTGAATGCATAAAAGCGTCTAATCTGTCGTCGGCAACTTTCTGGTAGAACTGTTTGATTCTTTTGTCTGTATCTTTGCCATCCCCATGATTGACGTCATGTTTTTCTTTCGTATTGCTCAGATAACCAACAAATCTGCTTGGTCCGAAGCATACATGACCATCGATAATCTCAATGACCATATTTCTACCAAGTCTTAACTTTTCTATAGCCCACGATTTATAGTCTTCACCGCTGTCACCATGAAGGTATGAGTACAATGTCTTTATATTGTAGATTATATCCTCACGAGTTTCTATGTAATCAGTTCTTTCCATATTGAAAATTAAATGATTGTTATGCTGTTTAAGGTTGCAAGTTCGGCAGTACTCTTTTGTACGAGCAGGTCTTCGCTGTAGTCTTTTGCCATAGTTGTTTCCTATTTCTCTAATTGCACGTAGCTGGTCTCGAACGCTTTGAATTTGTGGGTTCCTATTTGTCCCCAATTAAACTGAAGCGGATCTGGCAGAACTTTATATATTTGGCTGAATCCATCTGCCATCCCTTCTGTAGAAACTATGCTTCGAGAGTCTTTGGCAGAGAGAACACACACTTTCTTCTCAAAACCATCGATGAACTCTGCAATACGTGCAGATTTGTATAACTGATTCAGTGTGTCTGATAGCTGTTTCCTTGCTGTTTTTATCTTTTTGGCAGAATTCTCGTCCGAGAGTTCATGAACGATGAAGTATATCCTGTTCTCCGTTTTATCATAAACCAAGAAATCCGCCATTTTCACTTTGTCTTTTAGTCTGTTGACATTGGCATGCCCCTTTCCGTCATCGTAAGTAAACTGATGAAGATAGTCGTCATAACAGACAATCTTGAGTTGGTAGTTGTCGTCAGCAGTTCCATTGATGTAATGTGCTGTTCCTGATTCGAACGGACGTATGGGGCTTCCGTCTTTAGAATCAATCAAGTCAAATCTGTATTCCGCAATCTCTACAGAAGCAGGCTTCAGCTCATTGCTTTCAAGCTTCGGGGCATCTCCGCGCTGGATGGTGTTGAGAATACCTACTATTTCTTCTTTTAATAGGTTGTCCATTGCTATAAAGAATTAAATTCAGAATACATTTCGGTGATTGGATCTGACATGGATCGGGTGTCGATGATGGCTCTTCCGTTCAAACTCTTCAATTCTCCAGCACATCCTTCGAATATCTCATATACGTTAACGTCTTCCGGTCTCAAGAACGTGCGTCCGGAATCTTCTGATCTGCGAATCAATACATTGATGTAGTTGACAATGTAGGGACTGTGTGTAGCCATCATCAATGTCATATTGTAAGGATGTTCTGTCATAAAACATCTCTCAATCAGGAAATCTATCAGCTGGCTTTGGCTTTCAGGATACAGACTCAGCTCCGGTTCTTCAATGAATAGATGCACATTCTTGTTACTGATTTCACCGATATTCTTAGTCGTATTAAAGAGATTAAGTTTGTCGTTGTCTTGCAAGTACTTGAATAATGATTCGTTCATTGACTTTTGAGAGTCAAACTTTTTGGCGTAGTATTCCACTATCAAGCTCAATGGAGTAACAGTTTGGGTTCCGGATGAGGAATTGCGCAGTTCCAGAGAGCACGTATTGTCGTTTGTTCCCTTTATCATATACTTTTCTCCCTTGCTGCTTTTTTCAATTTTCAGTTCCACATTAAGATAATCCAAAGGAAGCTGTTTGATGGATCCTGACGCTAACAGAAAATTATCCAATGTGTCTTGAAGATAATAATTGGCATTTTTCTTCTCAATCTGATTTTCCAAAAAGTCAGGAATCACAGACCGTTTGTCCGAGATGTAGCATATTTTCTCCAGACTCAAGTCGTTAGCGGGAATATCTGCTTGAGCGTTCAGTTTGCCATTAGTATAAGAAATGGTATAGTTTCCCCTGCGATAGATTATCTCAGAGTCATCTTTTAGATATTCGTTAAGCTGTGAAGTTTTCAGAATGATTTTCATCTGGATTTCTAAGCCAGTCTTTCTGATATTTGCTTGTCTGACATAGGAACGCAAAACAACACGCTTGTATATCCATCTGAACATTGAAAGCACCTTCATCACTGTGCTTTTGCCGCTTCCTGACTCTCCTATGAGAATGGTGAACGGGGCAATATTGTCTAACTCAATATCTACTATTGGACCAAAGTTCTGAATTCTTAAATATTCTGTCATAATATTATGTTTTAAAGTTTTTATACTTCTATCTCGCCACTCAATAGCTTCGGCAACAGGCGGTCGCGGAATTCGGTGAGGAGGCGGAGTTGAGCGGAAAGAATCTTCTCTTGCATGTAATATGCATTGGTTCTTGCTTGAAAATTCTGAAGTATTTTGTAACTTGGACAAATATGGTTCGTTTTCTTGGATTGTTATTCTTATGTTTTGCAGTAAAATTACTAAATAATCGTGAGAAAACGTGTAAGAAACATAATAAAATTGTGCTTGTAAGCCGAAATAGTTCGGGTTAGCCTCATCCACATTAAAACTACCTTTCCGCTCTCTGCGAGACCTTCTTCGTGTACGAAGCCAAGAGATGATACAATATTTGCATTTCTAACGCTCAATACTCCTCGTTCAGCGCACCAAGAAATCACTTGTGCGAAATTTGCGAGTTTTGAGCGTGCAGCAATAGTATACTGATGCCCAGACGATTATGCAGACAAGAAAGGAAGTGTGCAATGAATGATGGAGCAAAACAAACATTATTGGGGCATTATAGTGCCTCTTTAGCACTCCGATACAGCCTCTATTATCAAACAAAACAGCCACTTTTCCACTCCATCCGCGGCTGTATTGGAGAAGAAAAGTGGCTGTACTGTATATTATGGGGTCAATAACAATGCCAAACCCAACAAAAACGACCTAACAAATCTCTAAAACCGATTTTTATTTTGTAACAAGTTTTTACCATTCGTACGATATTTGCATAGCGGACGGCATCCGCCGTCCGAGTTAGGAATTTTGAGTTTTGAGTTTTGAATTGTGCGCTAAGGCGCATTGTGAATTGTTCAGTTTTGAATTAATAGGACGAAATCTTCCAATTCAAAACTGAATAATTCAAAATCGCAGGCGAAGCCGAGAACAATTCAAAACTCAAAATTCCTAATTCAAAAGTCTGCATAGCGCTTCCTTCAGCACGCTTCGCGGCGCAGCCACATTCATTCGCATAAATCCCTTGCCGCCAATACCGAACATCTCGCCATCGTTGAGCGCGAGGCGGGCGCGGTTGACGAAGAGATTGATGAGGGCGTCATGGTCGAGACCGAGACCGCGGCAGTCGAGCCATACGAGGAACGACGCCTGAGGACGCAGGGCACGGACCTGGGGAAGATTCTCCTTCAGCCATGAGATTACGAAGTCGACGTTTCCCTCCACGTAGCGCAGCATCTGACGACGCCACTCCTCGCCTTCACGATAGGCGGCGATGGTGGCGATGGGCGCGAAGAGATGCGGCTCGTCCAGCTCGTTGGCGGTAAGCCATGAGAAGAACTTCGAGCGGAGCTTCTCGTCGGGCACCACGCAGAAAGAGCTGACGATGCCGGCGATGTTGAACGTCTTTGACGGTGCCATGAACGTGATGCTGCAATGCGCTGCCTTCTCTGAAACAGAGGCAAAGGGATGGTGCTTGTTGCCGTAGAGCGCCATGTCGCAATGTATCTCGTCGCTGATGACGATGATGCCACGCTCGTAGCAGAAGTCGGCGAGGCGGCGGAGCGTATCCACGTCCCACACTATTCCGGCAGGATTGTGCGGGTTGGAGAGGATGAGCACGCGGCACTTAGAGTCTGCCACCTTCGCGAGATTGTCGAAGTCCATGGAGTAAGAGCCGTCGGCATTCTCGATGAGCGGATTCATCACCACCTCACGATGGTTGCCCTCGGGGGTGAGGCGGAAGGGATGATAGACGGGCGGCTGGATTATCACCTTTTCGTCCTCCTTTGTGAAGACGTTGATGACGAAGCCGATGCCCTTCACGATGCCGGGGATGAAGCGCATCCACTCTTCCTCCACCTGCCACTGATGGTGGTCGGCTATCCACGTGCGGACGGTCGGCCAGAAGTCGCGCGGCACGATGGTGTAACCGAATAGCGAGTGGTCGAGACGGCGGCGGAGCGCGTCGGTGATGAACGGGGGAGTCTCAAAGTCCATGTCTGCCACCCATAGCGGCAGCAGGTCGGAACGTCCGTATCGTTCGGCAAGCACCTCATGCTTGAGGTCGCCCGAACCTGAACGGTCCACAATCTTATCGAAGTCGTATGTTGTCATGCTAATGCGTGTTTGATGTCGGTCATGCCAATGCTTGTTTGAAGTCGTCGAAGAGATCGTCCACGTCCTCCATGCCCACGGAGATGCGGATGGTGGTGTCGAGCACGTCCATGGCAGCACGCTGCTCGTCGTTGAACGGACCGAAGATGGTGCTGGCAGGATGGATGGCGAGGGTGCGGTTGTCGAAGAGGTTGGTGGCGCGGCGGATAAGCTTCAGGCTGTTGATGAACTTGAAGCAGGCCTCCTTCGACTCAAGGTCGATGGTGAACATGCAGCCGGCGGTCTTGCCGAACTGGCGCTGCGCTAATTCGTAATAAGGATTGTCGGGCAGACCTACGTAGCTGACGCTCTTGATGGCAGGGAGCGTGCGGAGACGATTGACGAGAGCCACGGTGTTGCGCACCTCATACTCGTAACGTGCCTTGAGGTTCTCCAGTCCGAGGTTCTGCATGTAAGCCACGTGCGGAGTCATGTAAGCACCGAGATTGAAGAGCATCTCGTCATGAAGGCGACGGGCAAACTCGGGATGACCACCATAATCGATGACGATGCCGCCGAGAGTGGTGGCTCCGCCTGAAAGATACTTGGTGGTGGACACCACTTCGATGTCGACGCCAAGCTCATGTGCGCTGAACTCCGTGAAAGGAATGACCGTGGTGTCTGCCACGAGAGGAATGTTGTGCTTGTGGGCAATGCTTGCCAAAGCAGCAAGGTCAGCCACCTCAAGCTGCGGGTTGGTGATAATCTCAAGGAAGATGCAGCATGTGTTCTCGTCTACGGCAGCCTCCACTTCTTCGAGGTTGGTAAGGTCGCAGAGATGAGGAGTGACACCCAGACGCGGCAGGGTCTTGGTGAGGAGCGAATAGGTATTGCCGAACATGTGGCGCGATGACACCACGTTCTTGCCCTGCTCTACGAGAGAGAAGAGAGCGCCGGAGATTGCTGCCATACCTGACGACATGGCTGTGACGCGCTCGGCACCGGTGAGAGCCTTGATCTTAAGCTCAAGATAATTTACCGTAGGGTTCATCACACGCGAGTAGTCGGGCTCTTCTATGCGTCCGCAGAAAGCGTCGGACATTACGGATGCGTTGTCGAACTCGTAGGCGAGCGTATGGTATACCGGCATGCTGAGTGCGCCGTATGCGTCGCCTTTCTGGAATGGGGTGTCAATAGCAAGTGTCTGCTTCTTCATGACAATAAAAGCTTATTTATTAATTACGCCGCAAAGTTATATCATTTTTATGGTTTACACGTCATTCCACTTGCTTTTTGTTTATTATAAATACGTAAAAACAATACATACAATCATATATACGACATAATATATAATATGTACGCGCAACGTATGTACAAAAAAAAGACCGCCTAACATCACTGCCGAGCGGTCAATCTTTTCTTGATTATCAAACAATTACAAACTGCTTTTTCTAAATTCTTTACCTATTAATCGATTGAAATTATCCCTTTAGTTTTGTGTCTAGCGATATGGTACGAAAGAATCTCTATCTTCCATTAATTTCACCTATATCATTTAGTGCTTGTGTTTTTGAATATTTAATTAGTCTTATGTGTTGGCTTTCATACGTGTCAAGAAGAAACGGCGCCGTCACGGCGAAAGTTCGTTAGCCCGACGGCTTTCGCATTGTTCCTTTTGACGATTGCAAAGTTAGAAAAAAGTTAGATTTATTATGGTTCAATAAATAAAAAGATATTGGAAAATGTTGTACAAATGTTACATTATGAATATTACCCACGAAAACACAAGAAATCAGAAACACAACAAAAATGAGACATACAGAGGAATACGTACATTTGCAAAAAACAAAGGGTAAAAATGCGTAAATCGACAAATCGGCTTGTAAAATCACATCGTTGCGCAAATTTACAAGACACACAAAAATTACTGCGTATAATTTTACAAACCTTATTTTACAAAAATAGGTAAATAAAGATACAAAAATAATGCAGAACTCAGCAACCTGAATCGGGAATTATCTTACTTTGGAGGGCTTTTCGCCCATTCTCCATTGCTTGGGGCTACATCCGTACATCATCTGGAAGGCCCTTCGGAACGTCGAGAGAGAATTGAAGCCCGACATGGAAGCTATCACCTCATAAGTGTAGTCAGAGTCGGTAAGAAGGTTCTTGGAATGCTCAAGGCGAAACCGATTGACATAGTCGTAGAACGATGTGCCGCAATACTGATTGAAGTAATTGCTCATGTAAGTACGGTTGGTGCCAAGCTGCACGGCAAGGGCAGAAAGACGGAGCTCCGGATCCAGATATATCTTATCCTCGTCGAAAAGGACTTTCATACGCTTCGACATTTCTTCATATATACGACGATCTGAAACAGAAATACCGCTTCTGCCACCGGTTTTGGAAATGTCTGTTTCACTTCCGTTAGTATCGGCTACATCAGAATGGCTGTCTGCATCGGCTTCGTCAGCTGAAACAACACCATCAGCGCTTTCATTGTTGACCGTAGACTCTTCTTTCATAGAAGTAGAGCTATGGCTGGAGTCGCTGGTAAGTTCAGAAAAAGAAGGACTGAAGGTGCGTTTTGCCTTCTCCTGAAGAAACGTGTGGAAGCCCTCAATATCGTCGAAACCATTCAGAATAAAAGATCTCACGAAACACTCTATCTGAGCCAGAAACTTGGCCACTAACAACCATCCGACTACAGAAACGAAAATGTAAAGACAATCGGCATAGAAATTCCGTGTTATGACACGAACACCCCAAGTTATCAACATAAAGACAAAACACGCAAGAATGTAGTATGTCCAATGGAAATGCACCTCGTTAACCGTGGAATATTCCTGCTGGATGAGACGACGATAGACCGGAAGACGCCATAAAACAAGGACTACAGCAAGCATGCTATAGACTATCGACAAGGCGAAAAGCAGAAAATAGGAACGAGGCGAAAGGGTGGTCTGATAAAGTAGGATGCACAAGCCAAAAGGAGCTAATATGACAGCACTCTTGAAGAAATTAAGAAAGCGCGCGAAGCATATCTCGATGAGCACCAATACGAAAAACGGTAATGCCGACATGTCAATGGAGACAATAAACGGACTGTAAACCGAATAGACTCCGTCAACGCTCGGAGGATTGCCAAGGAAGAAGAGATCCTTGACGTAGTTGACGCCTATCAATACCATGAGGATACATAAAAGTTTTCTCACTCGACTCAGACGACGGTATACAAAGAGCCAAGCCATCATAAAATGAAACATGATGGCCATACCATATACAGCATATAGTAAATGTAGCTTATCAATCATAGTCTTACTTTGTTAAACCTCCAAATAGGTAAAATAAAATTACAGTTCGCAAGCAGGATATTTTTACAATCGGAAAGCAAATATAATACTTTGATTTATATCAATGCAGCAAAGTAAGCAACAATTTAATTACATTAACATAGCGGATAATAAATTAACTTATATAAACACATATTAGAAGTAGGCACGTACATATGTCAGCTCTTACTGTTTTTGTGTCGGGCAACGAATGCCATAACAACGGTGACAGAGGGTATAGTCAACGCATTGAGCACAAGATAATAGACGAATATTGCCAAATCTCCCTCAAAGGTGGTCTCGGTATAACCGAAACACTTTAGAACCACGCTGTAAAAAAAGAAAAAGAGCATGTAAACACCAATCTCAAGGAGAAAACTGTTCTTCTTATTTTTGTTTGCCATTATTGTAAGTATTATAAAATATTAAAAAAGTGATGCGATTTTCTGCCTTATATATTCTATTGTCACGCATAACGCAAAAATCAAGAGAACAGTGACAAGACAATATGGCATAAACCAATAGCTGTCAAGATAATCGAGTGGGCGGACAATATTGTCCCACAGCACGCTGCGAAACAGCCTGTTGTCATGGATAAGATACACCGCAAGAACATATGGGCTGACAGATACGGACAGTCGCGAAACAATAGCGGGCAAACACAAACGGTTTGGGGGTGTGAAGACAAGGAAGAAGCAGACCGAACAAAGTAACGGTATGCTGTTGTTTGCCATGCTCTTGAGATGCAACGGCTGGCCAACGTCTACAAGACCAAGAACCTGACCGAAATAGCTGTAGAAAGTTAGTGAAAGGCTAATACCTACATACACGGAAAGGCATACCAAGGGGAAATATCGACGCTCTCGTAACGGATACTTCCTTATATAACCGCCAAGACTGAACAAAGACAAGGCGAATACCAACGACATACCTCCACTGAAAATGCTGCCATAACCAAACTTGCCTTCAGCAAAATTAATAAGCAACAAAACAAACAGCAGTCCTTGATATTCCTTCTTTGACAAAGCGTCAAGCGACTTCGACACAAAGGGCGATAGAAGCAACAACACTATGTATGTGGACATAAACCAATAATTGCGGCTATAAATGGGCGTAAGTTGCTCTATGGCGTGCCGTAAAGAAAATACGCTAAAGCCCGAAGCACATAACACGACATAGATGGAGAGAGAGTAGAAAACTATGGTCTTCCATTGCTTATACGACTTGTCGACTGCATACGATAAGGTACGAGGCCTTAGAAGAAAGTAACCGGTAATTAGGAAAAAGATATTGGTGGCTATGTTGCAGGAATAACCCAAAAATTGAAGAAAGATAAAATTAAGCCTACCTGCCAGGCTTGACACATACTGGACTGACGTGGCATCAGGGACAGAGATGTGATGAACCCCATGATATACAAAATGACCGCTGACAATCATTAGCATTGCCAGTACACGGAGCAAGTCAATCTGAGCGTTTCTATTTTGCATATATTGTGCATTTTTGGTCTAAAAAATAACATTCACGATACCGTATCGGAAATATAAACTACAAAGATAATAATAATTATTTGAAAGCTGAACATTGATGTTATGAATAAGAAAATATCCAAAAAATTATGATATGAATAAGCTACATATTAGAACATAAAAAAAGGTCTGGCAGAACCTTATAGTTCTGTCAGACCTCATTCTATTGAGATAAAGTCGATAAATCGAATTATTCAGCCTTTGGCTCCTCAGTTGCAACAACCTCAGCAGCAGGTGCCTCAGTCTCAGCAGCTGTAGACTTGCGGCTACGGCGAGTCTTCTTGCCAGCCTTAGCAGTCTTAGCCATGTTCTCGTCGAAGTCAACGAGCTCGATGAATGCTATCTGAGCAGCGTCACCCTTACGAGAGCCGAGCTTGATAACGCGAGTGTAACCACCGGGACGGTCGCCTACCTTCTCAGCTACAGTGCTGAAAAGCTCCTTAATGGCGTACTTGTTCTGGAGGTAGCTGAAAACTACACGACGAGAGTTAGTGCTGTCGTCCTTGCAGCGAGTAATCAGCGGCTCTACATACATCTTCAAGGCCTTTGCCTTGGCGAGGGTCGTAGTGATTCTTTTGTGCATGATCAGCGAAACAGCCATGTTAGCGAGCATAGAGCTACGATGAGATGCAGTACGACCCAGGTGGTTGAATTTCTTATTGTGTCTCATTTTGTTTTATTCTTTATCTAATTTGTATTGAGAAATGTCGGTACCAAACGACAGATTCAGACTCTCGAGCAAATCATCAAGCTCTGAAAGCGATTTCTTACCGAAGTTGCGGAACTTAAGAAGGTCCGTCTTGTTGTACTGTACGAGGTCGCCAAGTGTCTCGACATCGGCTGCCTTGAGGCAGTTGAGGGCACGAACCGAAAGGTTCATGTCTACGAGCTTAGTCTTAAGCAACTGACGCATGTGGAGTACCTCCTCATCAAACTCCTGGTTGGTCTCATGGTCGGGATTCTCAAGGGTAATCTTCTCGTCAGAGAACAACATGAAGTGTTGGATAAGGATCTTAGCGGCTTCCTTAAGCGCGTCCTTCGGGTGAATGGAACCGTCCGTTGTGACTTCGATGACGAGCTTGTCGTAGTCGGTTTTCTGCTCGACACGATAAGGCTCAACAGCGTACTTCACGTTACGGATAGGGGTGTAGATAGAATCGATTGGAATTACGTTGACATCAGTGCAGAACTCCCTGTTCTCATCGGCTGTGACATAGCCACGACCCTTGTTGATGGTCAGATCAATCTGCATAGAGGCTTTTGCGTCTAAATGACAAATCACCAAATCAGGGTTTAACACTTCAAATCCAGTCAGATACTTGCCTATATCACCAGCCTTGAACTCAGTTGAATTCTCAACGGTGATACTAACTTTTTCGTTCTCGAATTCTTCTACTACTTGCTTGAATCTTACTTGTTTCAAATTCAAGATAATGTTAGTTACATCCTCCTTTACGCCAGGTACTGAAGAGAACTCGTGCTCAACACCACCAATTTTGATGGTGTTGATGGCATAGCCCTCCAGTGACGAAAGAAGAATGCGGCGCAGGGAGTTACCGATGGTGACACCGAATCCTGGCTCCAAAGGACGAAATTCGAACTTGCCGAACTTGTCATTGGAATCCAACATTACAACTTTGTCAGGTTTTTGAAATGCTAATATCGCCATTAATTTAATGATTATTTAGAGTACAACTCAACGATTAACTGTTCCTTAATGTTCTCGGGGATGTCAGCACGCTCCGGCTTGTGGAGGAACTTGCCACTCTTTGTGGTCTCGTCCCACTCAATCCAAGGGAACTTGCTGTGGTTGTAACCTGCAAGTGCAGCAGCGATTACCTCGAGAGACTTAGCCTTCTCGCGAACGCCTACAACCTGACCCGGCTTAACTGAGTAAGAAGGAATGTTTACAACCTGTCCGTCTACGACGATGTGCTTGTGGCCAACGAGCTGACGGGCAGCTGCACGTGTAGGAGCAATACCCAAACGGAATACTACGTTATCCAAACGGCTTTCAAGATTCTGAAGAAGTACCTCACCAGTGATACCGTCAGCCTTGGCTGCCTTCTCGAACATGTTGCGGAACTGACGCTCGAGAACACCGTATGTGTACTTAGCCTTCTGCTTCTCTGCCAACATGACAGCATACTCAGACTGCTTTCTGCGACGGTTGTTGCCATGCTGTCCAGGAGGGAAGTTTCTCTTGGACAAAACTTTGTCAGCGCCGAAGATGGGTTCACCAAAACGGCGTGCAATTTTAGATTTCGGACCTATATATCTAGCCATAATAAATAAAATGCTTTATTGTTTGTATCTTTAATGTTATGCGGGGCAGAGAGACTGCCCTGCAAAGGGAATATGCTTAGACCTTACGTCTCTTCGGAGGACGGCAGCCGTTGTGGGGCAGCGGAGTTACGTCTACAATCTCCATTACCTCGATACCGCAGCTGTGAACGCCACGGATGGCTGACTCACGGCCATTACCCGGACCCTTAACGTAAGCCTTTACCTTGCGCAGACCAAGGTCGAACGCTACCTTGCCGCAATCCTCTGCTGCCATCTGAGCTGCGTACGGTGTGTTCTTTTTAGAACCACGGAAGCCCATTTTACCTGCAGAAGACCAAGAAATTACCTGTCCCTCGCTGTTTGCTAAAGATACAATAATGTTGTTGAACGAGCTGTGAACGTGAAGCTGTCCTATAGCGTCAACCTTTACATTTCTTTTTTTAGATGTTGCTGTTTTCTTTGCCATAATTGTTTTTAGTTAAAAGTTAAAAGTTAAAGTCTGCCGATCATTCACTGACCTGCCGGGACTCTGCTTTCAACTAAATTTTACTTAGTAGCCTTCTTCTTGTTAGCAACAGTCTTCTTCTTTCCCTTACGAGTACGGGCATTGTTCTTTGTGCTCTGACCGCGAACAGGAAGACCGTTACGATGACGAACTCCACGATAGCAACCAATATCCATCAGTCGCTTGATATTCATCTGGATCTCAGAACGGAGATCACCTTCTACCTTGAATTCAGCACCGATAATTTCGCGGATCTTGGCAGCCTGCTCGTCGTTCCAATCGCAAACCTTCAGGTCGCGGCTAACGCCGGCTTTGTCCAATATCTTTGCTGAACTACTTCGACCTATACCATAGATGTAGGTCAATGCGATTTCGCCACGCTTGTTCTGGGGCAAATCTACTCCAACAATTCTTATTGCCATTGTTTAATAAAATTGATTGATTAATTAAAAATTTGTTTTTGCGAGTCTCGTGCTTCAACTTTCGCAAGTAAAGGCGCGTTGACTCAGTTTCGTTTTTTAACCCTGACGCAACTTGAACTTAGGGTTCTTCTTGTTGATAACGAACAGACGACCCTTACGACGAACGATCTTGCAGTCGGGTGTACGTTTCTTTAATGATGCTCTTGTTTTCATATCTAATAATTGTTACTTGTATCTGAAAACTATTCTGCCCTTAGTAAGATCATAAGGACTCATCTCGACCTTCACCTTGTCGCCGGGCAGGATTTTAATGTAGTGCATTCTCATCTTGCCAGAGATGTGTGCGATTATCTGCACGCCATTCTCGAGCTCAACTCTGAACATAGCATTCGACAACGACTCTACGATTGTGCCGTCCTGTTCGATAGCGGATTGCTTTGCCATAAATTATTTTCGTCTTCTTTATTTAGGAATGTTCTATTTCGTCAAACGTGGAGAGTATCTCCGCTTTTCCTCGCCTGATAGCGATTGTATGTTCGAAGTGTGCGGCGGGCTTGCCGTCGCGGGTGCATATGCCCCATCGGTCAGGCATTAGCCAAATTTTTCGGTCGCCCATAGTTATCATTGGCTCTATTGCTATGCACATACCTTCCTTGAGAAGCACTCCGTTACCTTTCCGCCCATAATTGGGCACAGAGGGTTCTTCATGCATCTCACGTCCGATTCCGTGTCCAGTGAGTTCACGTACGACTCCATAACCATGACTTTCACAAAAAGTCTGTATAGCGTCACCAATGTCTCCCACATGGTTGCCTGCCACTGCCATATCTATACCTTTGTACAAAGATTGTCGTGTCACTGTCAGTAAATCCCTGACATCCTGGCAGACATCTCCGACACAAAAGGTGTAGGCAGAGTCTCCGTTATATCCAGCAAGAAGTGTGCCACAATCGATAGAAATAATATCTCCATCCTTGAGAATTGTCTTTTCGTCGGGTATTCCGTGCACTACGACATTATTGACAGATGTGCAGATACTAGCGGGAAACGGCCCTCCAAATGGATTGGGAAAGTTCTTGAACGTTGGAACAGCTCCGTTGTCACGGATAAATTCCTCAGCCACCCTATCCAGTTGAAGGGTCGTTACTCCTGGTTTGATATGCTTGGCTAATTCAGCAAGAGTAGCACCGACAAGTCGGTTAGCCTTGCGCATCAGCTCGATTTCGTCTTCAGTCTTCAGAAATATCTTCATTTCTTCGGATGAAATTAATATGCAGCTACGCCGCCGTTTCGGGTGCGTCCTGAATTGAGCAGTCCATCATAGTGGCGCATGAGCATGTGGCTCTCAATCTGCTGGAGTGTGTCAATGACTACACCAACAAGGATGAGCAACGATGTTCCGCCGAAGAACTGTGAGAACGCCTGCTGAACGTTGAGCAGACCGGCAAGTGCCGGCATTACGGCGATGAATGCTATGAACAGCGATCCAGGAACTGTGAGTCTGGTCATGATAGTGTCGATGTAATCGGCAGTATCCTTACCGGGCTTGATGCCTGGGATGAAGCCGTTGTTACGCTTCATGTCCTCCGCCATCTGAGTGGGGTTAAGTGTGATGGCCGTGTAGAAGAATGTGAAGGCGATAATCAGTGCGACATAGATGCAGTTATAAGGAAGACTGCGGTTGTCCATGAGGGCTGTTGCCCACGATGAGGCACCGTCGCTCTGATAGCGTACGAACGCCAGCGGAATGAACATCAACGCCTGCGCGAAGATGATAGGCATAACGTTGGCGGCAAAGAGTTTCAGAGGTATATACTGGCGTGCGCCACCATACTGCTTGTTACCTACGAGACGCTTGGCGTACTGTACAGGTATTTTGCGGGTACCTTGAACCAGCATGATTGAAGCGCAGACCACAGCGTACAGAACCAAGATCTCGATGATGAACATCACAAGTCCGCCACTGGAAATTGCAGTGAACCGTGAGCCCAGTTCCTGCACGAAAGCCTGGGGCAGACGTGCGATGATACCAATCATGATGATCATTGAGATACCATTTCCAACTCCCTTGTCAGTAATACGCTCTCCGAGCCATAGAATGAACATTGAACCTGCAGCCAAAAGGATGGTGGCAGGAATCATGAACAATGTCCATGAAATGCCGGAAGAGAGAGCAGACTCTGCCTGAGCCTTAAGGTTGAGGAGGTAAGAAGGAGCCTGGAGAAGGAGAATGCCCACTGTGAGGATTCTCGTATACCAGTTAATCTTCTTGCGTCCGCTCTCTCCTTCGCGCTGCATCTTCTGGAAGTAAGGCACTGCCACTGCCAGAAGCTGCATAACGATGGAAGCTGAGATGTATGGCATAATTCCAAGCGCAAAGATAGACGCATTGGAAAATGCACCACCAGAGAACATGTCAAGCAGTGACATTAGACCGCCCGCTGTTTGCGACTGTAATTGGTCCAACTTGCTCGGGTTGATACCGGGAAGCACAACGAACGAGCCGAAACGGTATATAGCCGTAAACAAGAGAGTAATGAGGAGTCGCTGACGCAAGTCCTCAATTCTCCAACAGTTCTTTAGTGTCTCAATAAACTTTTTCATCTACTTTTTTAGATAATTGTGGTGTTACCTCCAACTGCCTTGATGGCCTCTTCTGCTGACTTAGAAAAAGCGTGTGCCTCTACGTCAACCTTAGCTGTGAGAGTACCGTTGCCGAGAACCTTCACGAGCTCCTTGCCGTTAGTGAGGTGAGCAGCCTTAAGCTCCTCGATGCCAATCTTAGCAAGGTTGTTCTGCTCAGCGAGCTGCTGCAGTGTAGAGAGGTTCACTGCGAAATATTCCTTGTGGTTGATGTTCTTGAAACCAGCCTTCGGAACGCGGCGCTGCAAAGGCATCTGACCACCCTCGAAACCAATCTTTCTCTTGTAACCAGAGCGAGCCTTGGCACCCTTGTGACCGCGGGTAGAAGTTCCGCCGAGTCCTGAACCAGGACCGCGACCGATGCGACGACGAGAGTGTGTGGAACCTGCAGCAGGCTTTAAATTATTTAATTTCATAATTCTTTCCTTTAAGATTTTATTATTCAACTACAGTTACCAAGTGGTGTACCTTGCGAATCATGCCACGGTTGCTGGGAGTATCCTCAACTTCAACAACCTGAGAGATCTTGCGAAGTCCGAGAGCCACGAGAGTAGCCTTCTGGTCCTTGGGAGCACCGATTTTGCTCTTAATCTGCTGTACTTTTATTGTTGCCATTGTATTGATTCTCCTTTATCCGTTAAACACCTTATCCATGCTGATACCACGTACGCCTGCGATAGTGTAAGCGTCACGCAACTGTGAAAGGCCCTCGATGGTAGCCTTTACGAGGTTGTGAGGGTTAGAAGAGCCCTTTGACTTTGCAAGGATGTCCTTAACGCCTACGCTGTCGAGAACGGCACGCATAGCACCACCGGCAACAAGACCGGTACCGGCAGCAGCCGGACGCATGAACACCTGAGCGCCGCCGAAGCGAGCCTCTACCTCATGAGGAATAGTGCCCTTGAGCACCGGAACCTTAACGAGGTTCTTCTTAGCAGCCTCTACACCCTTGGCGATAGCTGCGGTAACTTCACCGGCCTTACCAAGACCGTAGCCGATAACGCCCTTGCCGTCACCAACAACGACGATAGCAGCGAATGTGAATGTACGACCACCCTTTGTAACCTTGGTTACACGGTTGATAGCCACGAGGCGGTCCTTCAAATCAGCGTCATTATAATTTTTTACTTTATTCATTGCCATAATCGTTTAGAATTTGAGACCACCGTTACGAGCTGCATCAGCAAGCTCCTTTACACGTCCGTGATAGAGATAACCGTTACGGTCGAAAACCACAGCTGTTACACCAGCTGCAATAGCGTTAGCTGCAACGAGCTCGCCTACCTTGGCAGCCTGCTCCTTCTTAGGCATCTTCTCGAGACCGAGAGATGAAGCAGAAGCGATAGTAGTGCCGTTGAGGTCATTGATGACCTGAGCATAAATCTGCTTGTTGCTGCGGAACACGCTCAGACGAGGACGCTCTGCTGAGCCATTGACACGCTTACGAACTCTATATTTGATCTTGATTCGTCTTTCAATTTTCTTTGTTGTCATGATTTCCTTAAATTAAGAATGTTACTTAGCTGCAGCAGACTTACCAGACTTTCTGCGAATAACTTCACCTTGGAACAATATACCCTTGCCCTTGTAAGGCTCAGGCTTGCGGAAAGAACGAATCTTGGCACAGATGAGACCGAGCAACTGCTTGTCGCAAGTCTCGAGAGTGATGATAGGATTCTGGTTTCTCTCACTCTTAGTCTCCACCTTAACCTCAGAAGGAAGCTCGATGAAGATGGGGTGAGTGTAACCGAGAGCGAACTCGATGATGTTGCCCTGGTTAGAAACACGATAACCGACTCCGACAAGCTCAAGTACCTTCTTGTAGCCCTCGCTTACGCCTACAACCATGTTGTGGACGAGGGAGCGGTAGAGACCGTGGAAAGCTGACTTCTGCTTATAGTTTACAGGGCTGTTCTCATCTACCTCGAAAGTGATGGTGTTATCCTCGATCTTGGTGATGATAGACGGGTCAATCTTCTGTGACATCTCGCCCTTAGGACCTTTTACGTTTACAACGCCATTAGCGAAAGTGACGGTAACGTTAGCAGGGATACTAATTGGTAATTTTCCTATTCTTGACATATTCTAAATCCTCCAATTAATAAACATAGCAAAGAACCTCACCACCAATCTTCTGGGCTGCAGCCTCTTTGTCTGTCATAACGCCCTTTGAAGTAGAGAGGATAGCAATACCCAATCCGTTAATTACTCTCGGCATATCCTTGTAGCCAACGTACTTACGGAGGCCAGGAGTAGAGACGCGCTTCAGCGAAGTGATAGCGTTAGTCTTTGTGGCGGGGTCGTACTTGAGTGCGACCTTAATTGAGCCCTGAGGGCCGTCCTCTACGAACTTGTAGTTGAGGATGTAGCCCTTCTCGAAGAGGATCTTAGTGATCTCTTTCTTCAAGTTAGATGCAGGTACCTCTACAACACGGTGATGAGCCATGATTGCGTTTCTGAGTCTTGTCAGAAAATCTGCTATTGGATCTGTCATTTTAAAAAAAAGTTTAATTAATCGGGACTACCCCGACAATATTAAAGTTAAAAATAAATATTTACCTATTTGGTGGAAGAAGGCTGGCTTACCAGCTGGCCTTCTTTACGCCCGGGATAAGACCCTGTGAAGCCATCTCGCGGAACTGGATACGGCTGAGACCGAACTGGCGGATATATCCCTTGGGACGACCAGTGATCTTGCAGCGGTTGTGCAGGCGGATGGGGTTAGCGTTCTTAGGGATTGCCTGCAGCTTGCGGGCAGCCTCGTAAGCCTCAGAGGGATCCTCAGAAGTTGCGATGATCTTCTTCAGAGCAGCACGCTTCTCAGCATAGCGAGCAACGAGTTTGGCACGCTTTACCTCACGAGCCTTCATTGATTCTTTTGCCATATTGCTTAGTCGTTTTTAGCGTTTTTAAATGGAAGACCGAATGCCTTGAGGAGAGCGTAGCCCTCTTCGTCGGTGTTTGCAGATGTCACGAATGTGATGTTCATACCCTGAATACGGTCGATCTGGTCGATGTTGATCTCAGGGAAGATGATCTGCTCCTGAATGCCGAGTGTGTAGTTACCACGGCCGTCGAACTTGCTCTCGATACCCTTGAAGTCGCGGATACGGGGAAGAGCGATGCGAACGAGCTTCTCAAGGAACTCATACATGCGCTCACGACGGAGAGTTACCATAACGCCGATAGGCATCTTCTTACGAAGCTTGAAGTTGGCGATATCCTTCTTAGAGTATGTGGCTACAGCCTTCTGACCTGCGATAGTAGAAATCTCATTGATAGCTACGTCGATGATCTTCTTGTCCTGTGTTGCATCTCCAAGACCCTGGTTGATGACAATCTTCTTCAGGACAGGAATCTGCATAGAAGAAGAGTAGTTGAACTGCTTCATCAGTGCCGGAGCGATGGTCTCGGCATAGACTTTCTTTAACTGTGCTGTATCCATTATTTGATTTCCTCCCCTGATTTTTTAGCGATGCGTACTTTCTTGCCATCCTCTGCAACCTTGATGCCTACGCGAGTGGGCTTGCCGCTCTTGGGATCAACGAGGCTGAGGTTAGAGATATGTATCGGAGCTTCCTGCTTTACGATGCCACCCTGAGGGTTCTTAGCAGAAGGCTTGGTGCTCTTCGAAACCATGTTCACACCTTCAACGAGTGCGCGGTTCTCATCAACCAGCACCTTGAGCACCTTACCAGTCTTGCCCTTATCCTGACCGGCAAGGACAACGACTGTATCATTTTTCTTAATATGTAACTTACTCATTACTTTGTTAGCGATTTAAAATATTAAAGAACCTCAGGTGCCAAAGAAACGACCTTCATATTCACTGCGCGAAGCTCACGTGCAACGGGGCCGAAGATACGGCTGCCGCGGAGCTCACCTGCGTTGTTGAGCAGTACGCATGCGTTGTCGTCAAAGCGGATGTATGAGCCGTCAGCACGACGGATTTCCTTCTTTGTGCGCACGATCAAAGCCTTAGATACCGCACCCTTCTTCAAATCACTTGACGGGATAACGTTCTTTACGGCTACTACGATAACGTCTCCTACGCTTGCGTAACGGCGGCCTGTACCACCGAGAACGCGAATACAGAGAGCCTCGCGAGCACCGCTGTTATCACATACTGTAAGTCTTGATTCTGACTGTATCATAATTTACTTAGCTTTTTCTACGATTTGTACTAATCTCCATCTCTTGGTCTTGCTCAAGGGACGAGTCTCCATGATGAGAACTGTATCACCGATGTTGGCCTCGTTCTTCTCGTCATGTGCGTGGTATTTCTTTGTCTTCTGGACGAACTTACCATAAATAGGGTGCTTCTCCTTGAACTTAGCTGCGATAACAATGGTTTTATCCATCTTGTTGCTAATTACGACACCCTGTCTTGTTTTTCTTAAATTTCTTGTTTCCATCTGGACCATTGTTATTTGTTAAGTTCTCTCTGGCGGATTTCGGTATTCAGACGCGCGATGTCGCGACGAACAGCTTTAATCTGTGATGGATTCTCAAGCGGAGTAACGGTGTGGTTGAGCTTCATCTGAGCGAGCTTCTCCTGGAGGTTCTCCTTTGTCTCTGCCAATGTCTTGGCATCCATTTCTCTTACTTCTTTGATCTTCATAAATTAAGCGTTTTTATCGAAATCACGTCTTACAACAAACTTAGTCTTAACCGGCAGTTTCTGGGCTGCGAGGCGAAGAGCCTCCTTAGCGATGTCGAAGCTTACACCCTCAACCTCGAAAAGGATACGACCCGGAGTCACGGGAGCTACCCATCCTGCGGGATCACCCTTACCCTTACCCATACGTACGTCAGCAGGCTTACGTGTGATAGGTTTGTCGGGGAAGATTCGGATCCAGACCTGACCCTGACGCTGCATGTAACGGTTTACAGCAACACGGGCTGCCTCAATCTGACGGCTGTCGATCCATTTTGCCTCAAGTGTCTTGATGCCGAACGAGCCGAAAGCCAACTGTGTGCCTCTGTGGGCGTTGCCTTTGTTACCACGTCCGTCTTGAGGTCTTCTATATTTTACTCTTTTTGGCTGTAACATTGTAGTGTCTTACTTTTAACGGTTATTGTTTCTCTTGCGATTACCACGGCTTCCGCGGCCATTGTTTGAGCCACCGTTCTGCTTCTCCTGTGTGAAGTTAGGTGTGAGGTCGCGATCTCCGTAAACCTCACCACGGCAGATCCATACCTTGATGCCGAGGAGACCTACCTTTGTGAGGGCCTCTGCCTGGCAGTAATCGATATCAGCGCGGAATGTGTGCAGCGGTGTACGACCTTCCTTGAACATTTCCTTGCGGGCCATTTCGGCACCGTTCAAACGTCCAGTAATCTGGATCTTCACACCCTCAGCGCCAGCGCGCATAGTGTTCTGGATAGCCATCTTGATGGCACGACGGTAAGCGATCTTGCCCTCTACCTGGCGGGCGATGTTGTTGCCCACGATGTTGGCGTCGAGCTCAGGCTTCTTAACCTCGAAGATGTTGATCTGGATGTCCTTCTTGTAGAGCTTCTTGAGCTCTTCCTTGAGTTTGTCAACATCCTGTCCACCCTTACCAATGACGATACCCGGACGTGCTGTGCAGATTGTGATGGTGATGAGCTTGAGAGTACGCTCGATAACGATGCGTGAAACGCTTGCCTTCTCGAGTCGCTTGTTGAGGTAAGTACGGATGTTCTTGTCCTCAACGAGGTTGTCACCGAAGCTCTTGCCACCGAACCAATTGGAATCCCATCCGCGGATGATGCCGAGACGGTTGCTTATTGGATTAACTTTCTGTCCCATTCTACTTATTATTTTTCGTCATTAGTTTTGGTATCAACAAACAGAGTCACGTGGTTGCTGCGCTTGCGGATGCGGTAGCCGCGACCCTGAGGTGCCGGACGCATGCGCTTCATTGTAGTACCACAGTCAACGAACACCTTAGTGATGAAGAGTTCGCCGTCTTCTGCCTTGCGGTCATTCTTGGCCTCCCAGTTTGCAATAGCCGAACGCAAAAGCTTCTCTACGTCAGCTGCAGCCTGCTTCTTTGAGAAGCGGAGCACACCGAGCGCACGGTTAACCTCCATTCCACGAACCATGTCTACAACGTAGCGCATCTTGCGTGGTGAGGAAGGAACGCCGTTGAGCTTTGCGAAGTACAAGTTCTTACGGGCTTCTTTGATTTTCTCAGCCGATATATGTTTTCTTGCTCCCATTATTTATTTCCTAATTTTTTAAATGGTTTAAACCCGCTTACTTTCTGTTACCTGAGTGACCACCGAAGCGACGTGTCGGAGAGAATTCGCCGAGCTTGTGACCTACCATGTTCTCAGTGATGTAAACAGGGATAAATTTGTTTCCGTTATGAACTGCAACAGTGTGTCCCACGAAGTCAGGTGAGATCATTGATGCTCTAGCCCAGGTCTTTACAACAGTCTTCTTGCCGCTCTCGTTCATAGCGAGAACCTTCTTCTCAAGCGACACGTTGATATATGGACCTTTTTTTAATGAACGACTCATAATTTACTCTTGTTTTATTTGTTAGCTCTTTCGATGATATACTTGTTAGACTGCTTCTTGGGTGCACGTGTCTTGAGACCCTTAGCATACAAGCCCTTGCGTGAACGTGGATGTCCACCAGACTGACGGCCTTCACCACCACCCATCGGGTGATCTACAGGGTTCATAACTACACCACGGTTGTGAGGACGACGTCCAAGCCAGCGTGAGCGGCCTGCCTTACCTGACTGCTCAAGAGCGTGGTCAGAGTTTCCTACACTACCTACGGTTGCCTTACAAGCGCTCAACACCTGGCGAGTCTCGCCAGAAGGGAGCTTAATAACACAGTAACTGCCTTCACGAGAAGTCAACTGAGCGAAATTACCAGCCGAACGAACAAGCAGAGCACCCTGGCCCGGACGCAACTCGATGTTGTGGATCACAGTACCAACGGGAATGTTTGCGAGGGGAAGAGCGTTACCGATCTCAGGTGCGGCATCAGCGCCGGACATGAGGGTAGCACCTACTTCCAGTCCGTTAGGAGCAATAATGTAACGTTTTTCACCATCTGCGTAGAACAAGAGAGCGATACGAGCCGAACGGTTCGGATCATACTCAATTGTCTTAACTACAGCTGGAACACCATCCTTCTCTCGCTTGAAGTCGATCAAACGATACTTCCTCTTGTGGCCGCCGCCCATATAGCGGACAGTCATCTTACCAGTGTTGTTTCGACCACCAGTAGAGCGCTTACCGAAAACGAGAGACTTCTCTGGCACGGATGCAGTAATCTCCTCGAACGTGCCAATAACCTTGTGTCTTTGTCCCGGAGTAACCGGTTTAAATTTACGTACTGCCATTTTTTATTTTAGATATTGCTGTAAAAATCGATTTCATCGCCCTCCTTGAGAGTGACGATTGCTTTCTTGAAAGAGTTCTTCTGTCCCTTAACGAGACCCTTGCGTGTGTAACGGCTCTGGCGCTTGCCAGCGTATACCATTGTGTTCACGTCAAGCACGGTAACATTGTAGCGTGTCTCGATCTCCTTCTTTATCTCAAGCTTGTTAGCCTCGGGAAGCACGATGAAGCCGTACTTTGTCTCGGCCTTCTTTGTGCGCTCCTGACCCTTAACCTTGTATGTCTTGGCTACAGAGGACTTGTCTGTGAGCTTGGTCATCTTCTCGGTAACCAAAGGTTTTACGATAAATGTCATGTCTGTTGCCTCCTATTATTTTGTTAAGATTGAGTCGATAGCCTTGAGCGAGTTTTCTGTGATAACGAGCACGTCAGCGTTGAGCACCTTATAGGCGTTGAGCTGTGTTGCTGTCATGACATTTGTACGCTGCAAGTTGCGTGACGACAAAAATACATTTTTATTTACTTCCGGCAAAAGAAGAAGGAGCTTTTTGCCTTCAACTTTAAGATTTTTAGTAATATTTACGAAATCTTTAGTCTTGGGAGCCTCCATTGTGAAATCTTCAACAACTACGATAGCTGACTCCTGAGCCTTGTAAGAAAGAGCTGACTTACGTGCGAGAGCCTTAACCTTCTTGTTGAGCTTGAAGCTATAGTTGCGGGGCTTCGGGCCGAATACGCGACCACCACCTACGAGTACCGGTGAGTTGATGTCACCACGGCGTGCACCGCCACCGCCCTTCTGGCGTCCGAGCTTGCGTGTTGAACCGCTGACCTCGCTACGCTCCTTAGACTTAGCTGTACCCTGACGCTGGTTAGCGAGATACTGCTTTACGTCGAGGTAGAGAACGTGGTCGTTAGGCTCGATACCGAAGATTGCGTCGTTAAGCTGAACCTTTCTGCCGGTCTCCTGACCGTTGATATTTAATACGCTAACTTCCATTATTTCTTGATTAATACGGTTGAACCATTGCATCCGGCTACAGAACCCTTAACGAGAATAAGGTTGTGCTCCGGAATAACCTTTAACACTTTGAGATTCTGGGTTGTTACACGGTCGCCGCCCATCTGGCCGCCCATGCGCATTCCCTTGAATACCTTTGCTGGGTAAGAGCAGGCGCCGATAGAACCCGGCTTACGAGCGCGGTCGTCCTGACCGTGAGTACTCTGACCTACACCACCGAATCCATGACGCTTAACAACACCCTGGAAACCTTTTCCCTTAGATGTGCCTACAATGTCAACGTATTCTACATCAGCGAAGAGGTCAACGGTGATTACGTCACCGAGGTTGTACTCCTCGTCGAACTTGAACTCGGCCAAGTGCTTCTTAGGTGTTGTACCAGCCTTCTTGAAGGTGCCCATCATAGGCTTAGTGGTGTTCTTTTCCTTAGCCTCACCAAAGCCCAGCTGAACTGCCTTGTAGCCGTCTGTCTCAACGGTCTTGACCTGTGTTACAACACATGGACCAGCTTCGATAACAGTGCACGGTACGTTCTTACCGTCGGCACTGAAAACGGATGTCATTCCGATTTTTTTTCCAATTAATCCTGGCATTTCAATGAATATTAAAAATGAATGTTACTATACTTTGATCTCTACTTCTACACCGCTGGGGAGCTCGAGCTTCATAAGAGCGTCTACAGTCTTAGCTGTTGAGCTATAGATGTCGATAAGACGCTTGAAGTCAGAGAGCTGGAACTGCTCACGTGATTTCTTGTTAACGAAAGTACTGCGGTTTACAGTGTAGATGCGCTTGTGAGTAGGCAATGGAATAGGACCGCTAACGATGGCGCCTGTAGCCTTTACTGCCTTTACGATCTTCTCGGCTGACTTGTCTACGAGCTTGTGGTCGTAGCTCTTCAGCTTGATACGAATTTTTTGACTCATGATTGTATTTAAAATTAATAATGCAATTCTTAAATGGCACATTCAGCGTGATTTATGTTCTCAACTTGGAGTGCTGAACAGCCGAAAAAAGGAGGTGGGGTACGTCGCTTAAGAGTCATTCGCTAAGCGACGCCCCATGTCCCTTTAGATTTTATATTGTCGGGAGTCGCGGACGACTCCCTTCGCAATTACGTGATTATTACACGAGGTCTGCGCGACCCTTTACCTCCTCAAGTACAGCCTTAGCGATTGAGCTTGAGAGCGGTGAGTGATGATCGTACTCCATTGAGCTGGTTGCACGACCTGAAGTGATGGTACGGAGTGCTGTAACGTAACCGAACATTTCTGCCAGCGGCACCATTGCCTTAACGATACGGGCGCCAGAGCGAGCCTCTTCCATACCTTCTACCTGACCACGACGCTTGTTAAGGTCGCCGATAACGTCACCCATGTTCTCCTCCGGAGTAACAACCTCTACCTTCATAATAGGCTCCATAAGAACCGGACCTGCCTTCGGGCAAGCGTTCTTGTAAGCGTTGAGTGCAGCGAGCTCGAATGAGAGCTGGTCAGAGTCAACCGGGTGGAACGAACCGTCGGTGAGGACAACCTTGAGGTCTGTCATCGGATAGCCACCGAGTACGCCACTCTTCATAGCGTTCTCGAAGCCCTTCTGTACAGAGGGGATGAATTCCTTAGGAATGTTACCACCCTTAACCTCGTTGATGAACTGGAAGTCGCCCTCCTTATAATCTGCGTCCTTCGGACCGATTGTAACGATGATGTCAGCGAACTTACCACGACCACCAGACTGCTTCTTGTAAACCTCGCGGAGCTGTACCGGCTTTGTGATTGCCTCCTTGTAGTTAACCTGAGGCTTACCCTGGTTACACTCTACCTTGAACTCGCGCTTCAGACGGTCGATAATGATATCGAGGTGAAGCTCACCCATACCTGAGATAATGGTCTGACCACTCTGCTCGTCGGTACGAACGGTGAATGTCGGGTCCTCTTCAGCGAGCTTGGCAAGACCGTTGTCGAGCTTGGCGATGTCAGCCTGGCTCTTCGGCTCAACTGCGATAGAGATTACAGTATCAGGGAATGTCATTGACTCGAGCACGATAGGATGTGCCTCGTCGCAGAGAGTATCACCTGTGCGGATATCCTTGAAACCTACACCTGCGCCGATATCACCAGCGTCGATTGATTCCATAGGAATTTCCTTATTTGAGTTCATCTGGAACAGACGTGAGATGCGCTCCTTCTTGCGTGAACGTGTATTGTAAACGTAAGAACCTGCCTCAACCTTACCTGAGTAAACGCGGAAGAACACCAGACGGCCCATGAACGGGTCAGTAGCGATCTTGAATGCGAGAGCTGATGTCGGCTCATCCTCAGAAGGCTTACGATCCTCCTCTTCCTCAGTATCGGGGTTTGTTCCTACGATGGCTGCTGTATCGAGCGGTGAAGGAAGGAATGCGCAAACGTAGTCGAGAAGCGGCTGTACACCCTTGTTCTTGTATGAAGAACCGAGAAGCATAGGAGTAAGCTCCATTGAGATTGTACCCTTGCGGATAGCAGCGATAAGCTCCTCTTCAGTGATTTCCTGACCATCGAGGTACTTCTCCATAAGAGCGTCGTCGAAGTTAGCTGCTGATTCGACCATCTTCTCTCTCCATTCGTTAGCCTCGTCAACGAGGTCAGCGGGGATATCCTCAACGTCGTACTCAGCACCCATTGTCTCGTCGTGCCAAAGGATAGCCTTCATCTTGAGAAGGTCAACCACACCCTTGAAGTTCTCCTCAGCTCCGATAGGAATCTGAATAGGACAAGGATTAGCACCGAGGATGTCCTTCATCTGCTGTACTGTCTCGAAGAAGTCAGCACCTGAACGGTCCATCTTGTTAACGTAACCGATACGCGGTACGTTATACTTGTCGGCCTGGCGCCATACAGTCTCAGACTGCGGCTGAACACCGTCGGCAGCAGAGTAAGTTGCAACTGCGCCGTCAAGAACGCGGAGTGAACGCTCCACCTCAGCGGTAAAGTCAACGTGTCCCGGAGTATCGATCAAGTTGATCTTGTATGACTTGCCAAGATAGTTCCAGTTACAAGTTGTAGCAGCAGATGTGATAGTGATACCACGCTCCTGCTCCTGTGCCATCCAGTCCATTGTGGCAGCGCCGTCGTGAACCTCACCAATCTTATGAGTCTTACCTGTGTAGAACAGGATACGCTCAGAAGTTGTGGTCTTACCGGCATCGATGTGAGCCATAATGCCGATGTTACGAGTCAAATGTAAATCGCGATTTGCCATTTTCCTTTTACCTTATATTATATTAGAATCTGAAGTGAGCGAATGCGCGGTTAGCCTCAGCCATGCGGTGCATATCTTCCTTACGCTTGTAAGCACCACCCTGGTTGTTGTAAGCGTCCATGATCTCTGCAGCGAGCTTGTCAGCCATGCTCTTACCACCACGCTTGCGTGCGAAGAGGATAAGATTCTTCATAGAGATGCTCTCCTTACGCTCAGGACGGATTTCTGTAGGAACCTGGAATGTGGCACCACCGATACGGCGGCTCTTAACCTCTACCTGGGGAGTGATATTGTCGAGAGCCTGCTTCCAGATCTCGAGAGCGGGCTTCTCTTCCTTAGCCATCTTCTCCTTTACGGTGTCGAGTGCCTTGTAGAAGATTTCGTATGAGGTATTCTTCTTACCGTCATACATCAAGTGGTTTACAAACTTAGAGACCTTCTGGTCGTTGAAAACTGGATCCGGAAGGATCACGCGCTTCTTTGGTTTTGCTTTTCTCATTTTGTTTTGAAAAAAATTTGTCTGCGTGGGGTTGTCTCTTACTGTTCTTCAACGCCCTCTCTTGGGCATTTACTCAACCTGTCTAATAACAATTCTCCAGCAAAACGATTTTTAAAAATACGTCCGACAATTAAATTATCTTCTGATTACTTCTTAGCTGCCTTAGGACGCTTAGCACCGTACTTTGAACGACGCTGTGTACGATTTGCAACACCGGCTGTATCGAGTGTACCGCGAACGATGTGGTAACGAACACCAGGAAGGTCCTTTACACGACCACCGCGAACAAGCACGATTGAGTGCTCCTGAAGGTTGTGACCTTCTCCCGGGATGTAAGAGTTAACCTCCTTAGAGTTTGTCAGACGTACACGGGCAACCTTACGCATTGCCGAATTAGGCTTCTTAGGTGTGGTTGTGTAAACACGAACGCAAACACCACGACGCTGAGGACATGAATCCAAAGCCGGTGACTTGCTCTTGTCTACAAGCACCTTTCTGCCTTTTCTTACCAACTGTGAAATTGTAGGCATAGTTTTACTTTTTTAATTTATATATTTTTATTTTCAATTGTCGTTTTCGAAGAAAACAGCTAAGTGCTAATTAACAAGCCGTTTTCGGGGTGCAAAGGTACGAACTTTTATTTAAAATACCTAATATATAAAATTACAATATGGGGACGCACACGGCAAATTGGCGTTTTATAACTTATCTTAACACTTGTTTAGTCTTTTAAGTTCCCTACTATTGTCGTTTGAAACAGCCGTAACAGTGGTTTACTGTCCCTTGCAACGCCGCTCTTACACAAGCATGTCGCCGCTCTTAAGAATCAGAACGCCAGCTCCACTACCGTCTTTAGTCCTTTTATCTTCGCGCCCTTTGCTTTCTCCATTGTTTTCTTGGCGAGCTTGCGGCTTACTGCCACGTATGCGAATCTCTCGTAAACGTCTATACGTCCGATGTCGGATGAGCTTAACGAGCAGGTCTTGCATAGGAAACCGAGGATATCACCCTTCGAAATCTTGTCTTTCTTGCCCTTACCTATATATAATGTGGACATCCCGGGCATGGCGACGGGAGCTGTGGGATTGGCTGGAGCATAGTCCTCGGTGGGCACGGTGACGTATTCGGGCATGTGTTCTTCTGGACCGAGCAGCATGAAGGCTCGTCCAGTGGCATCCCAGCGTCCGGTACGTCCCACACGATGCACGAATTCCTCCTCTCCTACGGGCAGGTTGTAATGCACAATGTTCTCAACGTCAGGGATATCCAGGCCGCGTGAGGCGAGGTCTGTGCTTACGAGAATGTTGGCGGAACGGTTGGCGAAGCGATAGATGGCTTCCTCTCGCTGACGCTGGTCGAGACCGCCGTGGAAGGCGCTGACCACGTAGCCTTTCTCGGTGAGGAACTTGGCTGTACGCTCCACGCCGTCACGATAGTTGAGGAACACGATGGTCTGCTGCGCACCGAAGTCGCGGAGCAGCATGTCGAGGGTGTTGAGCTTGTCCTTTTCGGGCGAATGCACGACGTAAAGGCCGATGCGGTCGGGCGTGGTTTCTTCCTCATCCAGATAGTCGACGCGCTCCGTTCTGCCCATGCGCACGAAGCGCGGCATTTCCTCAGCGTCAGTAGCAGAGAGCAATATGCGGCGCTCCACGGTTGGCAGACCGTCCACTGCTTTCTCCATCTCGGCGCGGAATCCCATGCGCAGACACTTGTCGAACTCGTCGATGACGAGCCAGCGGACGTCAGAAGCAGAGAAGTTCTGCTTGTCGAGGTGGTCGTTCAGTCGTCCCGGAGTGGCGAATATCACCTGCGGACGCACTTTCTGTATGGCGCGATGCTCGTCCATTGTGGGTCGACCGCCGTAGAGACACATCGATCGCAGACCGCATCCCATCGACCTGAACACGTCGTTGGACTGTAGGGCGAGCTCACGGCTGGGCACAATCACCACCGCCTGCACCTCCTCAATGGCTGCGTCAAGGCGCTGCACGAGGGGCAGAAGATAGGCAAGGGTCTTGCCGCTGCCAGTGGGTGCGAGTATCACGACGTCACGGTCGGTATGGAGCACGGCATCGGATGCGTCCTTCTGCATCTGTCCGAGTTCTGAGATATGAAGCTTAGAGAGTATTTCCTGAGTGTTCATAGATGATGTATATAATAATGTGTAAATTCGAATGTAAAGTTACTACTTTTTCGGTTATGCCACAAGTGCGGCTCGAAAAAAAGCGCTGTAGCCCTCTCACGGACAACATATTATTTATAACTTTGCGCCCAAATAAACAAAAAGGACACATGAACTGGCAACAACTCATTTCCAATAAGCGCCTTGGGCAGGAATATCACCATCCCATGCGCCACGACGACCGCTCTGAATTCAAGCGCGACTATGACCGCCTTATCTTCTCGGCGCCGTTTCGCCGTATGCAGAACAAGACGCAGGTGTTTCCGCTTCCGGGCAGCATCTTCGTACACAACCGCCTGACTCACTCACTGGAGGTGGCAAGTGTGGGCATGTCGTTGGGCGCGGACGTGGCAAGGGAGCTGAAGGTGAAGCATCCCGAACTGGAGGGCACGCTGTTCGAGGAGATAGGCACCATCGTGAGCGCGGCTTGCCTGGCGCACGACATGGGCAATCCGCCGTTCGGTCACTCCGGCGAGAAAGCCATCCAGGCGTTCTTCCGCGAGGGCAAGGGCGAGCAGCTGCGTGGCAGAATCAGCGAGGAGCTGTGGAACGACCTCGTGCATTTCGAGGGTAACGCCAACGCCTTCCGCCTCCTCACCCACCGCTTCCACGGCAGACGTGAGGGCGGTTTTGTGATGACTTACGCCACGCTTGCCTCCATCGTCAAGTATCCTCACTCCAGCTTCTGCGCCGGCAAGAAGGGCAAGTTCGGCTTCTTCGCTTCGGAAGAGGCTTACTATCGCCGCATCGCCGAGGACCTCGGTCTGCGCCAGCTGTCGGCTGAAGGCCAACCGCTACGCTGCGTCCGCCATCCGCTTGTCTACCTTGTGGAGGCGGCGGACGATATCTGCTACGAGATTATGGACATCGAGGACGCTCACAAGTTGCGCATCCTCTCTTTCGACGAGACGGCACAACTGCTGTTAGGATTCTTCTCGGAGAAGGAGCGCGAGCATATCTACAGCCGCATCAGCGAGGAGGAAATCACGGACAACAACGAGAAGGTGGTGTATATGCGTGCCTGCGCCATTGGCAGACTGGAGCACGAGTGCGCCCGCGCCTTCGTGGAGTCGGAGGAAGACATACTGAACGGCACGTTCGAGGGTTCGCTCATCGACCATATCACACCGTCCACACGCGATGCTTACCGCCATTGCACGACGGTGAGCTGTGAGCGTATATACAACTCGAAGCCAGTGCTCGACGTGGAACTATCAGGTTATAAGATTATGGAGACGTTGCTCGAGACGCTCATCGAAGCTGCCGTCAGCCCGGAGAAGTTCCATTCCGAACAGCTCCGCAAGCGATTCAGCAGCCAGTACGACATCAACAGCGACGATTTCGGTACGCGCGTCATGGCGGTGGTGGACTTCATCTCTGGCATGACGGACATCTTCGCGCTCGACATATACCAGAAGATTCAGGGCATATCGCTGCCGATTGTATAAAAACAACGAATATATAAATACGCTCAGACGCGGAAACAACGAATTCAAACGAATTGACGAATTGTTGGATACGGATATAGAAAACAAATGAAATTCGTTAATTCGTTATAATTCGTTGTTGCGCCGTCTAAGGCATAATTTGATTTCGTTGTTAACGACAATACTATACAAACAATAATTCAAAACTCAGAATAATGATTCGCTCCATGATTATCGTTGCCCTTGGCGGCGCGGTGGGTTCTTCGCTGCGCATGGCTGTGTCGCGTCTTGTCGACACGTACGCCGTGGGACACTTCCCCTACCCCACCATGACCGTCAACGTCGTCGGCTGTCTACTGATTGGCATCTTCTATGGACTGTCCATGCGCGGCAGTATTGGCGGCGACAACATCAAGATGCTGCTCACGACGGGGTTCTGCGGCGGCTTCACCACGTTCAGCACCTTCTGCAACGAGAACCTCACGCTCCTTCGTAACGGCCATCCTATTACCGCCCTGCTGTATGCCGGGGCAAGCCTCGCCGTCGGACTCATAGCCGTGGCATTGGGCTATTGGCTTGCCGAACGGATATAATAACGAAACCGAAAACCATCTTTTTCATTCAAAAGCAGACAAATACGGATAAAAATTAGTAAGTTTGCATATTGAATGAGTAATAAAACGCCCCGTCTACACATTATATTATATAACAAACAATGAATACAAGACTATTCCACAAGGTCATAACACTCGCCTTGGCTGTTGCTGCCATGACTGGCGTGACCTCTTGCAACGAGAAGAAATTCCACATCGACGGCACTATTACCGGAGCTGCCGACTCAACACTCTACTTCGAGAACATGGGACTTGACGGCGCCGTGAAGATTGATTCCGCCAAGCTTTCAGAAGACGGAACGTTCGCCTTCGAAGGAACAGCGCCCACGGCTCCTGAGTTTTATCGTCTGCGCATAGCCGGACAGTTCATCAACATCGCCGTCGATTCCACCGAGACCATCAACATCAAGGCGCAATATCCGCAGATGGCTACGCAGTATGAGGTCAGCGGTTCGGAGGACTGCCAGCGCATAAAGGAACTTTCGCTCATGCAAAGCTCACTTCAGGCGCAGGTGAACGCCATCGCACGCAATCCGGAGCTTGGCGCGCAGGCTGTCGCTGACAGCGTTTCGCGCATCGTGGAGGCATATAAGACTCGTGTTAAGACAGAATATATCTTCAAGGCACCGATGAAGGCGTCGTCTTACTTCGCCCTTTTCCAGACCATCTACGCCGGTGGACAGCCCGTATTGCTCTTCAATCCGCGCACTTCGGAGCAGGACATCAAGGTGTTCGGCGCCGTGGCAACAAGCTGGGACACCTTCTATCCTAACGAGAAGCGTGGCGAAAACCTTCACAACATCGCCATTGAAGGCATGAAGGACGTGCGCTATCTGCGCTCGCAGCAGCAGGCAGAGGAGATTGAGGCAAGCAAAGTGAACACCAGCGGCATCCTCGACTTCACTCTTACCGACAACACTGGCGCAGCCCGTAGCCTCTCTTCACTTAAGGGCAACGTGGTGCTCCTCGATTTCCATCTCTTCGCTGACCAGAACTCAATGAAGCGCATCATGTGGCTCCGCGAACTTTATAATAAGTATCACGCCCAGGGCTTCCAGATTTATCAGGTGGCCATCGACGGCGACGAGCACTTCTGGAAAACACAGACAGCTGCCCTTCCCTGGATTAGCACACGCGTTGACGACAACACAAGCAGCGTTCTGCAGCTGTATAACGTGCAGCAGGTGCCGACGTTCTTCCTCCTCGACCGCTCTTGCAACGTGGTGAAGCGTGACGCACAGATAAAGGATATAGACGCTGAAATCAAGGCTTTACTGTAATAAGAAAAACGACAATGACTAAGATTCGCATTATCAACCGCGGCTCACAGCAGCTGCCCGCATACGCCACCCCCCAGAGCGCAGGCATGGATCTACGTGCAAACATAGAAGACCCCATCACTCTGCGTCCGTTGGAGCGTCGCATCGTGCCCACCGGACTCTACATTGCCCTACCCGAGGGTTACGAGGCTCAGGTGAGACCGCGCTCAGGTCTTGCCCTCAAGCACGGCATCACGGTGCTCAATTCGCCCGGTACCATCGATTCTGACTACCGCGGCGAGATTGGCGTCCTGCTCATCAATCTCTCTGACACGCCCTTCGTGATTAACGCCGGTGAGCGTATCGCACAGATGGTGGTGGCCAGACATGAGCAGGCAGAGCTGATAGAAGTGGAAGAGCTCGACGATACTGAGCGCGGAGCAGGTGGATATGGTCACACCGGCGTGGAATAAACAGCAACAATGAACAAGACAATAAGAAAGATTTTAATTCTCGGGGCTGTCTGCCTTATGGCTATATGCCCCGCCATCGCTGCCCTTCACGGCAGCTTGTCAGACATGACAATTCTTCAGGACGAGACGACAGCGAAGACCGCTGCCGCCCCTGACTCGACGTGCTCTGACACTATATCGCCGGTATCGCTCGACTCGCTATTGGCTTCCACATCGCTCTTCGACCGCATGTTCCTCGAAGCTGTGTGCCAACGCAACGCCGGCAACGACTCGTTGGCTTCCCTGATACTTGACAGTTGCGCCAAGACGAAGGAGGATGCGGCTGAGATGTATTTCCTTAAGTCGAACATCTATTCCGATGCTGACAACGACTCGCTCGCCTTTATCTACATGAAGCGTGCCTCAAAGCTCCAGCCCGACAACGATACGTACAACGAGAGCGTGGCTAACACTTACATCAAGCAGGGCAAATACGACAAAGCCATACACGCTTTGGAGAAGTTCTACACCACTCACCGCGACCGCAGCGACTTGCTGAACGTTCTCCTCGCTCTCTATCTGCACGGCACGGACTATGATAAGGCGCTCTCCACGCTTGACCGCATGGACAAGGTGGACGGCAAGAGCGAGGACAACGACATCACTCGTCTGAGCATCTATGAACTGATAGGCGACACGAAGAGTTCGTACCGCACTCTGAAGAGCATTGTGGACGAACATCCTTTCGAGCCTAACTATATGGTTATGCTCGGCAACTGGCTCTATCAGAAAGACCGCAAGAAGGAGGCTTACGGCTTCTTCCAGAAGGCTTTGAAGCTGGACAGCGAGAATGCTTTCACGCTTAACTCGCTCGCTGACTATTATAAAGGTACGGGCGACACGGCTGCCTCGGACAGCATCAAGCAGCGAATGCTCTTCAGCCCGAAGACGGACGCGGAGACAAGGGCAAAGATGCTTGTAGACTACGTGCTCAACAACCGCGACCGCACGGACCTCGACTCTACGGCTATGATTGCCATCATTGACCGCACGATGGCTGCAGCGCCACACGACGCCGACCTTTCCAACATCAAGGCTGTATATCTGGAGAAGATCGGCATGCCAGCCGACTCGGTTAACGCTGCTTTCATGCACACTTTGGAGGTGGCTCCCGATGACTTTACGGCTCGTTCGCAGCTCATCCAGCGTCAGTGGATGAAGTGGGACAAGGTGGAGAAGCTTGCTCTTCAGGGCACACAGTACAACCCCGAGGAACCTACGTTCTTCTATTTTCTCGCCATAGCTCAGTTCCAGAAAGACCGTCTGCCCGAGAGCATCAAGACATTGCAGACTGGCATTAACGTGGCAGCGGCTGACAAAAACCCCAATTCCGGCCTTATCAGCGACATGTACGCCATGATAGGCGACTCATACATGAAGCTTGAAGAGGCAGACAAGGCGTTCGCCGCTTACGACAGTTGCCTGCAATGGAAGGACGACAACATCATGGCGCTCAACAATTACGCCTACTATCTCTCCGATAAAAACGGTGATCTGAAGAAAGCGGAGGCGATGAGCCGCAAGACGATAGAGGCAGAACCCACCAATTCCACTTATCTCGACACCTACGCATGGATTCTTTATCTCCTCGAAAGATATGACGAGGCAAAGGCTTACATCGACCGTGCGCTGGAGAACGACACCGATTCCGTGCCGAGCGCAGTGGTCATTGAGCACGCCGGCGACATCTACTGCAAGTCGGGCGAGAAGGAACGCGCCGCTGAACTGTGGCAGAAGGCCATCGAATGTGGTGGCGACAAGGCCGTTCTGACTCGCAAGATAAAGACAAAGAGCGTGGACGCAAAGAACTAAGCCTCACCTAAAGGAGGCTGACATCATGTAAACATACATATATAACAAGGTATAGACATTAAGGAAAAGGATAAATAAAGGAAATGAAGAGAATATTACCGATACTGTTGGTCATCCTGTTCGCATCCTGTGCGGGCAAGAAGGCTGTTACCGAACAGACTGTTACGCCGACCACACAGACCACCAAACCAAGCACAAAGCCTACCAAGCACGTAGATAAAGAGCAGACGGAAATGCTCCGACGCATTGCCAATCAAGCGCTTACAACGAAGAACATCGTGGCAAGCGCAGACTTCCGCCTTGTCGGAGGTGGCAAGAATCTCAGTTGCGACGGCAAGATCAGCATGCGCCGCGACGAGGTTATACGCCTCCAACTGCTTCTCCCCATCATCCGCACAGAGATAGCTCGCATCGACTTCACGCCCGAATACGTGCTCCTCGTCGACCGTTATCACAAGGAATACATCAAGGCTTCGTACAAGGAGGTCAGCTTTCTTGCCGACAACGGCATCAGCTTCTACTCGCTCCAGTCGCTTTTCTGGAACGAGCTGTTCCTCCCTGGCGAGAGCCATATAACCGAACGACTGCTCGACCGCCTTACTTGCGAGTTGGCACAGATAAGCACCGACGTGCCTGTAACGTATAAGAAGGGCAACATCAGCTACCTTTGGACTGCCAGCAAGGCTACGGCTAACATCAAGGCAGTGGACGTCAAGTACAGCAGCCAGCAGTATGGCACGTCCTCACTCCACTGGACTTACGACAACTTCCGTACCGTCGGAGGCAAGGCTTTCCCGCTTACACAGCAGTTTAACGTCACCATGGGCAGCGGAGCAAAGAAGAAGTCGGCACAGCTTACCGTCAAGATGAGTTCGCCTAAGACCTCTTCTGACTGGGACGCCAAGACGGAGGTGTCTGCCAAATACAAGAAGATAGAGGCGAAAGACATCCTCGGAAAACTCCTTTCCATACAGTAAAGGCTACAACCACACTCACAAAACAAAGACATGAAGCATCTCATTATCACCATAATAGCAGCATTAATGCTCTGCATCCCGACTACGGCCACCACCAACGTAGCCGGCAATGAGCAGCAGCGCAAGACCTCCACGACGAAGAAGGCAACGCAGAAGAAGACCACCACCCATAAGACTGCACAACGAAAGACAGTGCAGAAGGGAAAGGCTGCGTCTGCAAAGAAGGGCAAGACAACGGCTAAGAAGAAGACCAATACAAGAAAAAAGAAGTCGTCCAAGGCTCAATACAGCACCGAGGAGATTCGTGGACTGCAGTCGAAGCGCTATGCCATGCAGAAGGAGATAAAGAAGCAGGAGGCTGCGCTGCGTGCCAATCAGGCTGACGTGAAGCAGCGTCTCAGCGATCTGATGGTGATAAACAGCGAGATTGACCGTCATCAGCAGAACATTGACGGCATTCAGAAAGACATTCATCACATCAACGGCAACATCGGCATCCTCAATGCCCAGCTCAACACGCTGCAACAGCAGCTGCAGGAGCGCAAGGCAAGGTACGTGAAGTCGATGCGTTACCTTACCCGCAACCACACTTTGCAGGACCGTCTCATGTTTATCTTCTCCGCAAAGAACTTCGTACAGATGTATCGTCGTCTGCGCTTTGTACGCGAATATGCCTCTTGGCAGAAGACTCAAGGCGAGATGGTGAAGGCTAAGCAGGCGCAGGTGAACGACAAACACCAGCAGCTGCAGCAGGTGAAGGGTCAGAAGAACAACATGCTCTATAAGGGCAAGCAGGAACAGAAGGCTCTTGAAGGAAAGCAGCAGGAACAGCAGCAGGTGGTGACATCGCTGCAGAAACAGCAGAAAACCATCAAGACCGTCATCGACAAGCAGCGCAAGGACGCAGCAGCCATAAACGCACAGATTGACCGACTCATTGCCATTGAGGTGGAGAAGGCTCGTGTGCGTGCCGCTGAGGAGGCTAAGCGCAAGGCTGCAGCGGAAGCTGCGGCAAAGAAACGCCGTGAGGAAGCGCTCGCACGCAAGAAGGCTGCGGCAGAAAAGGCTCGCCTTGAGAACGAGCGCCGTCTGCGCGAGGCAAGGGAAGCCGAGGCAAGAGCCAAGGCAGAGGCACGTGCTGCTCAGGAAAGAGAGGCTGCCGCACGAGCCGAAGCACAGCGCCAGCGTGACGCAGAGGCTAAGGCACGCGCTCAGCAGCAAGCCAACGAAGCGGCAAGAGAAGCTGCCGAGAGAAAGGCAGCTGCCGAGCAAAGAGCACGTGAGGCGGAGGCTGAGCGTCAGGCTATGGAGCGCAAGGCCAAAGCCGACGAGCAACGATCCACAAGAGAGATAGCCGAAGCGAAGAAGAACGTGGAGGAAAGCCGAAGCATGTCGTCAGTTGACCGCATGATGTCGGGCGGATTCGAGCAGAACAAGGGTCGTCTTCCGATGCCTATCACGGGTAGCGCACGCATCGTAAGCCACTACGGACAGAACTCCGTGGCAGGTCTTTCGGGCGTAACCATCGACAATAAGGGCATCAACATCATGGGACAACCGGGCTGTCAGGCACGCTCCATCTACGACGGCGAGGTGAGTGCAGTCTTCAATTACGGCGGTTCGTACGTGGTAATGGTAAGACACGGCGTCTACATCTCCGTATACTGCAACCTCAGTTCGGTAAGCGTACATAAGGGACAGCGCGTCTCCACACGCCAGGGACTGGGCACCGTAGGATCTGACCATATACTTCAGTTCCAGCTTCGCAAGCTCCAGAGCCGCCTCAATCCTGAGGCATGGATTGGAAGATAAAGTATTGACGCGACCCTAATTAGGGTCCTCAATACTGTAAATCCATCTGTAGGCTTGGGTCCAGCGCCATACTGTAGTGCGCGAAATGTCCACTACATTATTTATTTGCGGACCCGTCAGTCCTATTCGCATAAGATAGCACACCTGCACCTGCTGCTCCGTCAGACCTTCATTGCGCTGGAGCAGCAGGTCCTTGAAGTCGGGATGTAGGCTGTTGACGGCAGAAATCAGCTGTCGCCACTCCCCTGCCGAGAGCTTCTTCTTGCCCTCAGCCGACTTACGCACAGCCGCCACGACGTCACCGGCGGCATCCTCCATCTCTGCCTGTTGCAGCATCTGCATAAGCGTCTCGCTCTGTCTCATCTTGTCAGCGAGGCGCTTCTTCATATCAGCGAGCAGCTGCTCATTACGTTGCAACTCCTCTCCTACGTTCATCAGATTGGTTTCGCGGTCGGCAAGATCAGCCTTTACGTCCTCTATCATTCGCTCTTTACGCTTTGTCTCCTCTCGGATGTCAGACAGTTGGGTCTTCATCGAGTTGAGACGGTCGTTAAGGGCGAGTTGCATTTTCAGCGCCTTATTCTTCTTACGCATATATACCACCACGAACGTGAACGCCGCCACCATAGCGAACAGCGCCGCATACGCAGCGATATTCATATACAGCGCACGCTCCCGTTCGGTCTTGAGCACGCTTTCACGGTCGAGATGATACTGGTAGCGGTTGTTCACTGTGGCAGCACGCAACTGGTTCTGAGCAAGATCGAGCTTCTCCGTGAGTCTTACAAATTCCTTTCCGCACCAGTTGGCAGCCGCCACATCTCCCTTCTCCGTATACAGAAGGAAGAGAGCCTTAGCCGCATCATACATGTTATACTCGTCTTTCGATTCCTTGAGGATGGTCCGATAACACGCTATTGCGTCGTTCGTCATCCCCATAAGCCTGTAATATTCGCCCCTTGCGTTGCATGCAAGCGCGTCGTTACGCCTTGGCAAAGCCTTCTCCGTCAGTCCGAAACACTCCTGTGCCTTTTCCTTCCTGCCCGAATTGGCATAGCTATAGAGCAGCACATAAGGAATGTCGCCCTGCTGCAAGGCACCGCTTTGCTTCACCTGACGCAGCACATCGTCAAAGCATTTCATCGCTTTCTGCTCGTCGTCCGTCGCAAGACACGCATTGCCGAGGTGCATAAGCGTGGTAACGGACAGACTGCGCAGCTCCAGCGACAACGCATATTCCTTCTCTGCCATCGCCAAAGCGTTCTTATAGTCCTGCACATTGTAGAAGAGATAATAAAGATTGGAGTAGGCATTGCGCATCAGCAGCGAGTCGGTACGGTCAGAGTCAGCCATAACGTCAATGGATTTCTGGAAGTAGTCGATGGCTCTCGGCGTGTCGTTAAGGTCGCGATAGACGCTGCCGGCATAAAAATAAGCCTCCTGACGGTCAGTATTATTGCCGTTCTCCTCGAAGTATTTCACGAGGTAAGCAATCATCTTGTCAGACATCGGCTTCACATCGTTCTTGTCGTCGATGCGGATCTTCAGCAGGTCATACCTCATTCTCGTATACTCCGTCCCCGACTTCACCTCCACGGAGATGCTGTCCATCATCCTCGCTGCCGCCTTCGTATCGGAGTCGCTAACGGTCCGTATCCTCTCCATTGTCTTCTGCATACGGCTTTCTCCGCACGAAAAAAGCGAAAGTAGGAGGATGAATACCAATAATACGCGTGTCATAATAATGTTCAGTTAGGTTTAAATGATAAAAAATACGAATACAAAAGTACAAATATTTTGTTATACAAACAAAAACATATATCTTTGTAAACATAATAACAAATCCTACCACTATGAAGAAATCCGTATGCTATATCTTATGCACCATAATGGCTCTCGCCTCCGTCTCGGTTCCGCAGAGGGCAAGTGCTGACAGCAGACTGTTGGCTGACGTGGAGCAGACGCTTGTTGCAAGTTGCAACATCGGAATGGGTTATGCCATCAAGCCGGTGAAGAAGAATGTGGAAAGCAATATCATCACCACGTTCACTGACTTTACCAGCGAGAGCGCTCCGTCCTCCAACAAGGGCGAACGTGCCGGCAAGAAGTGGTATACTTCCCTGCTGCAGGGTTTCACAAAGATGATAATCAAGGTAATCCGATTCATACCGTCACAGTTCGACAAGCTGGTCATGCACCTCGTAAGAGGGTAATCCTCTGATTATTGGTGCTTTGAATGTAATATTTAAGGCAGGGCTTTGACAAAAACCTTTATCCACAATCCGCTTATGTGCGCAAACCCTATCGGGTTTAAACAAAAGGCTTTACATTAGGTCTTACGAGAACAAGTTCTCGACAACCTAACGTAAAGCCTTTTATTTGTGCACAGCACGCGCCCATAAGCGGAAAAAACAAAGAAAACACAAACGGGTGTGCAACACCCGAATTAGGAAGGCGGATGCCGTCCGATACCTTGTGTTTTGAAAGGTTTTTCCGTTTGTGATTTTCGAGAGAGGCGACAGCCTCTTATTTCTTTATGGTATATATGGGCGTGAGAACTTGTTCTCATAAGACCATATATACCATAAAGAAATTGCCGAAGGCTCGAAAAGCACAAGCGGACTGTGGAGAAAGGTTTTTGTCAAAGCACTGCCTTACGCGGCAATGTGCTGGTATGATATATATATATGATCAATCAAACACGAGGCATTTGAGGTTCGCCAGTATTACGACAACCAAGATCATCAGGATCTTTGTCTTTTCGCCCTGCAGCCCCTTTACACGTCCATAATATAGCGAATAGATGCCGGCTATGATGGCGAGGACAGAGAAGGGGATGGTGGTGGAGAAGGGATAGTCATGGTCGGTGATGGCGGAGAGAATGGCTCCCCACTGCATCATGACGGTGAAGTAAACTACATGCTGCAGGACGGTATACTCCTTCGATGCATCCTCCCTCTTCATTCTCAGCTTCACTTCCCACTGACTCAGCAGGGTGAGCACAGCTATAAGGATAATCGTCTTTATCATAGTAACGGTGATTTATAGTTTGCTTACAAAGATAATAATTTTCCTTTGACAAGAAGACATGATTTTTGACAAGAAGACATAAAGACATGATTATCCTATTAATTCTAAACTGAATAATTCACAATCGCAGGCGAAGCCGAGAATAATTCCTAATTCAAAGCTCAAAATTCCTAATTCGGACGGCATCGCCGTACATCATGCAAATATCGTCTAAAGAGCGCAATCTGTGGGAGACTTCTACGCACCATAGGATTATCGAACACGGATGCCACCGATATCACGGATGAAGATTGAGAAGATGTTCTCCCACAGATGCCACAGATTATCACAGATTTTTGATATCAGCACGCAACATCCGTGTGATGTTAATGATAACGGCTTTCTATTGTTACATTTGTTTCACACACCACCAGAAAGCTTGTTTTTTATTCATATCTACCACAAGCGTTATCCACTTTATTATCAGCGCTTTATCCACTTGTAAAATAAATCTTTCATCCTTGAAACAACATGAAACAACAAAAGTTTTGCTGCGCATTGCAGATGAACTAATTTTGCGGCAGAGAAAACAAATAACTAACAATTAAATACCGATCATTATGAGAAAGAACAGAGTATTAAATGTATTGTCATTCTGCATTTTCGCAGCTATAGCACTCGTGACAACCTCTTGCTCAAAGGACGACTACGAAGACGTATGGGAGGAGCAGCAGCATACAAGACATACTGAGCAGGTCGGCGACATGACAAGTTACAGCAAGACAGTGGAGCCGCATATATAATCGGCTACGCGTGAGAGATAATCAACAGTATTGGCTAACGTAGAAGGTACGGTTTGAAGCCGTACCACTCAGCCTAAAATCAACAAAAAAGCAAATAAAATGAACATGGAATTAAGTCTTAAAGATAGAATCATCATAAAGGGATTCTTGGTATTTATAGCATTAGACACAGCTCTTGATCCCATTATTTACGGTTGGCCAGAAGAGCTTGAGTTCAAATTCTTCATCGTATGCCTTATCGATCTCATAATCACGATAGTTTGGGCGATTAAAGCATTTAAGCGATCCAGAAGGTTATATAAGGAGAATGGCATCAGAATCCTTGCCAATGCGATATGCAACAGCAATAACGAATACATGATTGACGTAGCAATAGCAGTTCTGGGTCTCGCTACATGTTGGTACTATCATCAAGGTATAAGCTACATACTGTTACTGTACCTTGCAATATGCACAATAGCAAGATTCATCGAGCCATTGAAGAGGATGCTGAGAAGATAGCGGCAGCGGAGTAAAACATATAAAATCCAACAACATTCCATGAAACATCTTTCCGTGTTTTGCCATTCCGTATGTCAGTTAATGTACTTGTTATTAGCCTTAGAACCAATCTTGGGAATATACGATGGATATCTGTATTGTGCATACTTATTGTGCCCGATTGGTGCTGGAATATTAGTCTGTCTTATATTAGGAGTGGACGAAATACAGAAAGCAGTTATCAACGAAAGAAACGCATGCCGTATCATCTATATCCTGATTATTGCAACTGGTATCATAATAAGTTATATATATCACTCCAACCTGCTAAAGGTTTGGTTGTTTATGACTGCTATGGAAATTGCGGATTGGATAATACAACGACGAAGATAATCTGTGGATAACACGGGGGCTTCTTGAAAGAGAAAATGAGAATAATATAATGTCGCCGCATAACTTCGGACTGTCAGTCAGTCCGAGTTATGCGGCTTTTGTTGGCACAGTGATGCTTCGGTAAGAAAAAGTTTTAGGTTAAATCAACCTAAAACATACCCAAACCAACAAGTTTTAGGTTGATTTAACCTAAAACTTTCTAAATCCGACTACTTTTAGGTTGAATCATCCTAAAAAAACGCTATCTTTGCAATGTTAACCTATACGATATTACATAAAAAGGAGCTGATATGAAAAGAATAGAGCGTACGGCATACCTCAACAAACTGATAGCATTTAAGGACAAGAGCCTTATAAAAGTGATAACCGGCATACGACGTTGCGGCAAGTCAACAATAATGGAGATTTATCGCGACTGGCTTTTGGCGCATGGAGTGACAGACAATCAGATTGTGTATCTGAACTTTGAAGATTACGACTTCTATGAGCTTCGCAATCCAAGAAAACTCTATGAATATATAAAGCCTCTCATTCTGAAGGACAGGACCACCTATATGTTCTTTGACGAGATACAGCACGTTGAGGATTTCCCTGACATAATAAACAGTCTGAATCTCAAACCCACAGTGGATATATACGTGACAGGATCTAATGCCTATATGCTCTCCAGCGAGATAGCCACACTTCTGTCTGGCAGATACATAGAGATAGCCATGCTTCCGCTCTCGTTCAAGGAATACGTGGACGCCACGGATGCTGAGGACAACATCCCGAAAGCATACATGGAATATATCAGCCGTAGCAGTTTTCCCTACTCTTTGGAACTGGACACGCCATCCGAAGTTAGCGACTATCTTAGCGGGGTGTACAGCACCATCGTCGTAAAAGACATCATGAGCCGTAAGCGGCTGCCCGATGTGATGATGCTTGAGAGTGTCATCCGATTCACGGCTGACAATATCGGCAACATCCTCTCCACCAAACGAATAGCCGACATAATGACGGCAGACGGCAGGAAAATTGACCAGAAGATGGTGGAGCGTTATCTTTCAGCCCTCTGCGAGACCTTCTTCGTGTACGAAGCCAAGCGATATAACATCAAGGGCAAACAGTTGCTCAAGACATTAGGCAAATATTATCTCGTAGACTTAGGTTTGAGACGAATGCTTTTAGGATCTCGTTCGTTCGACGCAGGACGCATACTTGAAAACATCGTGTACCTCGAACTTCTGCATCGGCAAAAGAAGGTGTATATAGGAAAGGTGGACGATCTGGAGGTGGACTTCGTGGCTATTGACGCTGACGGCATCACGTACTATCAGGTGGCGGCAACGGTTAGGGACGAGAAAACGTTGAAGCGTGAACTGGCATCGCTGCAACAGATAAAGGACCAGTACCCAAAATTCATCTTGACACTCGACGACGATCCTACAGCCGACTACGACGGCATAAAGAGAGTGAATGCGCTGGAATGGATGATGGGAAAAGCGTAAATGGCACATTATTCATAGAAAATAAAGGCAAACGCTTGCCTACGTTGCGAAAAATTCGTAACTTTGCATCGTTCAGTGGAATGAGGGGCTCCGAGAGAGCTCCTCATTTTTTATTCTAATAAATAATGTATGATAAGTAAAGACACCGTAAGAAGTATTGTTGAAGAGTGGCTTGACGGCAAGGAGTATTTCCTTGTTGACATCGAGATAAGCCCCGACGACCGCATCGTAGTAGAGATAGACCACGCTGACGGAGTGTGGATTGAAGACTGCGTTGCCCTGAGCCGTTACATCGAAGACCACCTCAGCCGCGACGAGGAAGACTACGAACTGGAAGTAGGATCCGCCGGACTGGGACAGCCCTTTAAGGTGCCGCAGCAATACCACTGCTTCGTAGGTAAGGACGTCGAGGTGCTCGACGCCGACGGAAAGAAATACAAGGGCGTTCTAAAGAGCGTCGACGGTGGCGACTTCACGGTGACCGTGGAGGAGAAGCAGAAAGTGGAAGGCAAGAAGAGACCGCAGCTCGTCAGCGTGGACCGCACCTTCCAAATGGACACAGTGAAATATACAAAATACTTAATAAATTTCAAATAAGCTATGGCAGCAAAAAAAGACGAGACAGTCAGCATGTTCGACTCCTTCAAGGAGTTCAAGGAAACCAAGAACATCGACCGCACGACACTCGTGAGCGTTCTGGAGGAAAGCTTCCGCAACGTTCTGGCAAAGATATTCGGCAGTGACGAAAACTTCGACGTGATCGTGAATCCCGACAAGGGCGACTTCGAGATCTATCGCAACCGCGTGGTTGTGGCAGACGGAGAGGTGGAGGACGAGAACAAGCAGATTTCACTGAAAGAGGCACGCAAGATTGAGGCGGACTATGAGGTCGGCGAGGACGTGTCTGAGAAGGTGGAATTCGCCAAGTTCGGACGCCGCGCCATCCTTAACCTCCGTCAGACTCTCGCATCCAAGATTCTTGAACTGGAGCACGACTCGCTCTACAACAAGTATAAGGACCGCGTGGGACAGGTTATCGCAGCCGAGGTTTATCAGGTGTGGAAGCGCGAGGTGCTCGTAGTGGACGACGAGAACAACGAGCTGATCCTCCCCAAGGCAGAGCAGATTCCGGGCGACGTTTATCGCAAGGGCGAAACCATCCGCGCCGTCATCGAGCGCGTCACCAACGACAACAACAACCCGAAGATTATCCTCTCACGTACCAGCTCTACCTTCCTGCAGCGTCTGCTTGAGGCTGAGGTGCCCGAGATCAACGACGGCGTCATCGCCATCCGCCGCATAGCACGTATGCCGGGCGAGCGCGCCAAGATAGCTGTAGAGAGCTTCGACGACCGCATCGACCCCGTCGGAGCATGCGTCGGCGTGAAGGGTAGCCGCGTTCACGGCATCGTCCGTGAGCTTTGCAACGAGAACATCGACGTAATCAACTACACCGGCAACACCAAGCTGTTCATACAGCGTGCACTCGCACCCGCCAAGGTTTCCACCATCAAGGTGGACGAGGAGAACCACAAGGCAGAGGTATACCTCAAGCCGGAGGAAGTGAGCCTCGCCATCGGACGCGGCGGTATGAACATCAAGCTCGCGTCAATGCTCACCGAGTATACCATCGACGTATTCCGTGAGGTAAGCGAAGAGGAGGCTGACGAGGACATCTACCTCGACGAGTTCTCTGACGAGATAGACCAGTGGGTTATCGATGCCATCAAGGGCATCGGACTGGACACCGCCAAGGCAGTGCTCGGAGCTCCCCGCGACATGCTCGTTGAGAAAGCCGACCTCGAGGAAGAGACCGTCGACAACGTGCTCAAGGTGCTGCGCGCCGAGTTCGAATAAGAATCGGCACAGCAAGATAAGGGAGTCTCAAAAACAAGCTGTTTTTTGAAGCTCCCTTAGCGGGTATCATAAGGAGACGTGCGAAAGCCGCCTCCCTACACTAACAGATAATTATTATTAAAGCAAAAGAAAAGACGTTTAGAAGTAACGCCACCCATGGAATGCGGCAGGCAAGAATAGACAGACGTTTTACTCTTTTACTTCTTTACTCTTTTACTTTTAAAACGACAAAACATGAGCATCAGGTTAAACAAAGCATTACGAGAGTTGAACATCGGACTCCAGACGGCAGTGGAGTTCCTCGAAAAGAGAAGCGAACTGGGAGAAGTGAAGGCGGAGCCGAGCTTCAAGCTGACCGACGCACAGTACGACGCACTGGTCGGAGCGTTCCAGCAGGACAAGGAGGTGCGCAATCAGGCCGAGAAGCTCTTGCAGAAGAAGCCGAAGGAGAAGAAAGGCAAGGACGAAAGCCGTGCCGAGAAGAGTCACTCTTCGTCCACCCCGCAGCAATACAAGCCGCTGGGCAAGATCGACCTTGACAGCATAGGACGCAAACCAGCCGCACAGAAATCATCCCCCAAGACCGACAAGCCTGAGACTCACGCCAAGCCTCAGGCAAAGACTGCTGCCGTCAGTCAGAAGCCGTCGGAAGGCGACAGAAAGAAAGAAGCACCGGTGCAGGGCGCCTCAGCTCCTGCTGCCACAACTACAGCTAAAGAGAAAGCTGAAAACATACAAAATCAAAAGCCCGTGGTTCAGAAACAAGAGAACAAACAAGAAAACAAAGAGCCGAAGTCTGTAAACAATGCAGCGGCCGCCGAAGCAGCTACGACGCAGCCGGCAGACAACCAGAAGTCGGAAACCACGCTCTTCACCACCAAGAGCGAAAAGAAGATTATCAACACTCCGAAGGTGAACATCCTCGGAAAGATTGACCTCTCTACGCTCAACCAGAGCACCCGACCCAAGAAGAAATCGAAGGAAGAGAAGCGCAAGGAGCGCGAGAACAAGGCGCAGCAGCAGCGCGGCGGAAACGGAGCCGACAACAAGAAGAAGCGCGAACGCATCAACAAGGTGCGCGTGGACATCAACGCTGCATCCAACCAGCCCGGAGCAAACCAGGGCGGAAAGAACACCAACGCCGGAGGTAACGGCGGCGGAAGCGGAAAGAACAAGAAGAAGAACCGTAACCGCGGCCAGCAGAAGCCGGCTGAGGTAAGCGAAGAGGACGTAGCACGTCAGGTGAAGGAGACGCTCGCACGCCTTACCAACAAGCAGAGCCAGAACAAGAAGGGCGCAAAGTATCGTAAGGAGAAACGTGAGGCTGCTCAGGAGAAGATAAATGAGGAGCGTCGCGAGGAGAAGAAGGAGAGCAAGACACTGAAGCTCACCGAGTTCGTGACAGTATCCGAGCTCGCTACGATGATGAACGTGTCTGTCAACCAGGTTATCGGCACACTTATGAGTGTCGGCATCATGGTGTCAATCAACCAGCGCCTCGACGCCGAAACCATCAACCTCGTGGCTGAGGAGTTCGGCTTCAAGACAGAATATGTCAGCGCAGAAGTGCAGGAAGCCATCACAGAGGTGGAGGACGACGAGAACGACCTCGTGCCGCGTGCACCGATCGTTACCGTAATGGGACACGTCGACCATGGTAAGACATCACTCCTCGACTATATCCGCAAGACCAACGTCATCGCCGGTGAGGCGGGCGGCATCACACAGCACATCGGTGCCTACAACGTACAGCTGGAGGACGGACGCAAGATTACGTTCCTTGATACTCCGGGTCATGAGGCGTTCACCGCCATGCGTGCCCGCGGTGCTCAGGTTACGGATATCGCCATCATCATCATCGCTGCCGACGACGCCGTGATGCCCACCACCAAGGAGGCCATCGCACACGCCCAGGCTGCCAACGTACCGATGGTGTTCGCCATCAACAAGATAGACAAGCCGGGAGCCAACCCCGACCGTGTACGCGAGGAACTCGCCGGCATGAACCTCCTCGTGGAGGAATGGGGCGGCAAGTATCAGTGTCAGGAGATCAGCGCCAAGAAGGGCGTGGGCATCAGCGAGCTGCTTGAGAAGGTATTGCTCGAGGCTGAGATGCTCGACCTCAAGGCCAACCCCAACCGTAAGGCTACGGGATCAATCATCGAGTCGTCACTCGACAAGGGTCGCGGCTACGTATCTACGGTGCTCGTAAGCAACGGTACGCTGCGCGTAGGCGACAACCTTATCGCCGGAACATCTTGGGGCCGTATCAAGGCCATGTTCAACGAGCGTAACCAGCGCATCGAGAGCGCAAGACCCGCAGAGCCTGCCATCATCCTCGGCCTCAACGGAGCGCCGACCGCCGGCGACTCGTTCCACGTGCTCGAGACAGAGCAGGAGGCACGCGACATCGCCAACAAGCGTCTGCAGCTCCAGCGCGAGCAGGGTCTGCGTACCCAGAAGCGTCTTACGCTGTCTGACATCTCACACCGTATCGCTCTCGGATCGTTCAAGGAGCTTAACATCATCGTCAAGGGTGACACCGACGGTAGTATCGAGGCTCTCTCCGATTCGTTCATCAAGATGTCTACGGAGAAGATCAAGGTGGACGTCATCTACAAGGCAGTGGGTCAGATTTCGGAGAGCGACGTAACGCTCGCCGACGCTTCCGACGCCATCATCGTGGGCTTCCAGGTTCGTCCTTCGGCTGCCGCACGCAAGCTGGCTGAGCAGGAAGGCGTGGAGATCAACACTTACTCTGTCATCTACGACGCCATCGACGACGTTAAGTCTGCCATGATCGGTATGCTCGACAAGGTGAAGAAGGAAGTGATTACCGGTCAGGTGGAGGTACGCGAGGTCTACAAGATCTCGAAGGTCGGCACTGTTGCCGGTGCGTACGTCACCGAGGGCAAGGTTCACCGTTCGGACAAGGCTCGTGTGGTTCGCGACGGTATCGTCGTTCACACAGCTGAGATTGCAGCTCTGAAGCGTTACAAGGACGACGTGAAGGAGGTGGCCGCCAACTTCGAGTGTGGTATCTCTCTCGTCAACTTCAACGACATCCAGCAGGGTGATATCCTCGAGACCTTCACCGAGATTGAGGTGAAGCAGACTCTCTAAGAGACAAAGAAATCATCAAAAATAAAGAAGGCTTTAATGCCGGTCAAGCGAGAACAGAATCTCAAAGGGCCAGCATTAAAGCCTTTTTTGTTAGGGCAGCCTACGACAAGATTACCATAAAAACGAGATATCTCCTTTGTCAGCTCAAAAAGTTCTTGTATATTTGTGGGTGCTTTAAATTATCCGACATGAACAAGAAAGAATCTCCCAATCATCTGCTGCCCCATTACTATACCGACCTCATAGAAGCTGGCTGCGACGAGGCTGGACGAGGCTGTCTGGCTGGTAGCGTGTATGCCGCCGCCGTCATCCTTCCACCCGACTATGACAATCCCGCCCTTAACGACTCGAAGAAGCTCAGCGAGAAGCGCCGACGCGAGTTGCGCGACCAAATTGTGCGTGACGCCGTGGCTTGGGCTGTCGGCATCGTCACACCCGAGGAGATCGACCGCATAAATATCCTCAATGCGAGTTTCCTTGCCATGCACCGTGCCCTCGACCAGCTAAAAGTGCGTCCGCAAGCCATCATCGTGGACGGCAACCGGTTTACGCCCTACCAAGACCTCCCCTACACCACCATCGTAAAGGGTGACGGCAAGTATCAGTCTATCGCTGCTGCAAGCATCCTCGCCAAGACCTTCCGCGACGAATATATGGACAGCATAGCGGAGGAATGGCCCTTCTACGACTGGAAGCGAAACAAGGGATATCCCACACGTGCCCACCGCGAAGGCATACAGAAGCACGGCACGTCGCCGTACCACCGCATGAGCTATAACCTCCTCGGCAACACTCAACTGGAAATGAAGTTCGAGGACTGACCCACACCAACCCTACCCACCACTAACAAAACCTTCCCCACTAACCTTACATTATTATATTATGCGCATGGACAAATATGGCCGTGAGCTGGACCTAATACTCCTGCTCACGGACAATGCCAATTACACTACCCAACAGCTGGCTGACCGCCTTGGCATCACAAGACGAAACGTGTATTATTACCTCGATTATCTTCGCGACTGCGGTTTCCATCTCATCAAGAGCGGCACGTGCTACCGCCTCGACCGCTCCTCATCATTCTTCCGCCGACTGCACGAGAACATCGCACTCTCCGAAGCGGAGGCTGACTATATATGCCGTAAACTGGACTTCACGGACAGCAAGGACTATACGGCGCAGTCGGTAAGGCAGAAGCTGACGCGCACATTCAATCTACCCAACCCCACCAACCCAGACCTTGAGCGTCGCGTGAACGCCAGCATAACAAAGCTGAAGGAGGCGATGGCAACACGTCAGATGGTGATGCTCCACGACTATTCGTCGCCGCACAGCCACACCGTCTCCGACCGCATCGTCGAGCCGTACCTCTTCATGAACGACTGTCGCGATATCCGCTGCCATGAAATCCGCTCACACATAAACAAGACGTTCAAGCTATCGAGGACGGGATGGGTGGAGATACTGGACGTGCCGTGGGCTTTCGAGGACCGCCACAAGGAAATATACACCGACATCTTCATGTTCTCCGGCGAGACGCGCCACCGCATCGACCTCCGTATGGGTCAGCTCTCGCACAATCTCCTCATAGAAGAATACCCTCAGTCCGAAAACTGCATCTCCAGCGACGGCGAAGACAAGTGGCTCTTCTCCGCGGACGTAGTATCGTTCCTCGGCATTGGTCGCTTCGTCATCGGACTCTACGACGACATCGAGATATTGGGCTGCGAGGAATTTAAGGAGTATGTGAGGAAGAAGATAGAAGGAATGTGGAGAAGGAATAAAACGACGGTCTGAAAAGGCTCCAGTTAATATTATTTAACCATTATGACATAAACGTACAATATTCAAGCACAAACGTACTCAAGGAAGGATTAAACTGCAAAAACACTTATTTACAGAGGCTTGACATCACTAATCCGCATAAGAAAGAAGAATAAAAAACGCCAACAGAACAAACTAACGTATTATATTTTTTCATATCTTTGCAAGTATAAAGAGAAAAAGAACATAGAAACTCTATAACATATACAAAACCACAATCTCTTAATTTACTTGATTATGAAAAAATTATTAATGTTAATGTTCACAATGGTATTGACAATGTCTCTACCATTATCGCTCACATCCTGCAGCAACGATGACGACGAAGAAGGCGGTGGCAGTAGTTCAAAGATAACACTCAAGGTGGACGGACAGTCAGCAAACTTCGGGTATGTATACTGGAACATAGACAGAGAACAGTCGCAGAACGGCAAGAACTACTACCAGCTGGAGTTCTGGAGTTTCGACTTCTACAACAACAAGAGACCGAGCAAGATGTCGATGTTCTATTTAGGCTTCTACGCTGAGGGTAGCGAGAGCGTTCTGCCTACCGGAACATTCAACGACTACGACCTCTCCGGCGCATTAAACTTCTCGCTGAGCAACCCCGAAGGCCTCTATATTGAGGAAGACGAGAACAAAAGCGGCAACCTTGTCGTCACAAAGGATGGCGACAACTATACTGTAAGCATCGAGCCTCTCTACATATTGTCAGGAGAAGGCGACTTTGATACAGACGCAACCTCAACATTGACAACCTTTAAGTATACTGGCAAGATACCGAAGGCTCCTAAGGAAAGCTGGGAAGACTAAAGATATAACCCATGCAAATATCACACAAAAGAGTAAAAACATATTACAAAATAAAAAACGGTTTTAGAGATTTGTTTGGCTGTTTTTGTGGGATTTTGCTTCGATGTTGACCCCATAACATACAAGAAAAGCCTCTCTTGCATTCCAATACAGTCACTATTGGAAGGCAAGAGAGGCTCTTTTGTATGACAATAGAGGCGGTATTGGAGTGGTAAAGTGGCTCTATAGCAGCCCTATTGTGCTTGTTTTGCTTCGCTATTCATTGCACACGTTCTTTCTTAATCGCATAATCAGCTGTGCATCAGTATGCTATCGCTGCACACTCAAAACTCAAGAATTTCGCACCAAGGATTTCTTAGTGCGCTGAACGAGGAGTATTGAGCGTTAGAAATGCAAATATTGTGTTCAGCAAAATCACCGATGAGTTGAGAACTTTTAGTTTTGAGTTTAGAAAATTCGGTGCAACGCACCGTCAAGTACTGCCTAAAACGAATAAAGCCCCGCAAGCTGTTGCTTGCGAGGCTTACTCTTTAGCGCTTCAAGATGGGCTTGAACCAACGACCCCCTGATTAACAGTCAGGTGCTCTAACCAACTGAGCTATTGAAGCGTTTGTTATGTTTTGCAATCTGCATCCGCTTGCCTTTCGCCTTGATGGCGCTTCAAGATGGGCTTGAACCAACGACCCCCTGATTAACAGTCAGGTGCTCTA
>ERZ1023873.14-NODE-14-length-116364-cov-76.571718_pt1 | contig 116364 bp, 78 predicted proteins | sample MGYA00380391_ERZ1023873 | MGnify/ENA primary metagenome ERZ1023873 (study PRJEB33179, sample SAMN07449006) | human gut metagenome | biome: Human-gut; feature: Human associated habitat; material: Faeces | host: Homo sapiens | place: India: Bhopal | collected...
CGCTCTGCTGCGATAGTTGTTCGCTCTGCTGCGATAGTTGTTCGCTCTGCTGCGATAGTTGTTCGCTCTGCTGCGAAAGCTGTTCCTCTTGTTCTTTCAGTATTTTGTCTCGCTGCATAATGGCAGTGTCGCGGTCTTCAATGGCTTTATAGTATTCGTCCTCGACGTTCATATCCTGTCGCATCTCTGAGTTGGCAGCGGCAGCTGTGAGCTTATGCAGCACGTACAGCATGTCGTTGTCGTCGGCATACTTGTCCTCGTCTATCTTGAGCACCTGCTGCGTGTTGCCCTCCACCTGGGTTTGGTCGAACACGCTGAGCACCTTCTCGAGACGATTGTTCACATTGCCGTGCAGAAGCGGAATCTGAACGATGATACTGTTATGGGTAAGGCTTTCCACGAATGGCTCTTCGCTGCCTTCCTTCACGATGTTGCCGTTATAGTCGAACACGTCGTGATTGACGTATACTATCGGTTCGTTGATGTTTCCGACACGGTGTCCGAGGAGATATACAGCCACCATCGGGTAAGCAAAGCCTTTCTCGTCTTCTTCGCGTATGTTGTTCTTGTTGCTGTATTGCGCTCCGAGATACTGGCGGAAACGCAGCGTTTCGGTGTTGAGCCACGTCTTCTGCAGCTCAATCAGCACCACGCGGTCCTTCTCCACATCGCCTTCGCGCTCACGAACGGTAGCTGCAAAGTCAATGCGGAACATAGAGAGCGTGTCGCGTGTGGTGTTGCTGTATTCATGCGGACGTACCGTCACGTGCACCACTTCTTTCTTCAGCAAAGCCGACAGCATGGTCTTGGCTATGCGCTCGTCCTCCATGATATATTTGAACACGGAGTCGTAAATCGGGTTGGCTACATGTATAAACATAACTTTCTGGTTTTATTGTTTTTACAAAAGTAGATAAAATATTCCGAATAACGAGGCTGTTACATAAAAAAACTCCGCACGGCAATCTTTCATCGCCATGCGGAGTCTTTATCTGTAGCGTATCATTACGCTCGGCTTTCTTACTTGGTGTAGCCCTCGTTCTGCTTCAGAGCGCCACCCGACTTTGTGATTTCGGTTGATGGGTAGGGAAAGGCTATCATATAGTCCTGATATGTGCTCTTGTTCTGATAGTCCTCATAGTCGCCTACGGTGAATGTGCTGTTCCAGTCAGAACGGTCTGCATAGTGGCGGGCACGCGGATGAGCGTTGAGCTCCTTCGATGCGAGAGCCTTTATCTCTGCGTCACCAGAGTGATACCAGCGCTTCAGGTCGTAGAGGTGGTCGGTGAACTCGAAGGCAAGCTCGCAGCGGCGCTCGTGATAGAGGTCGGTCCATGTGGCGTTGCCGGTGAGCGGAGTGAGATGAGAGCGTGTGCGGATGCGGTTGATGTCCGTTGCAGCCTTGTCGGCATGACCGGTGGCGAGGTAAGCCTCGGCGCGGAGCAACAGCATGTCTGCGAAGCGTACGAGCGGAAGGTTTACGCGGGCTGTAGGCCAGTTGCCGTTGGAGCTGACGTATGCCTTTGTGGCGTCCTCGTACTTGAACGGATCCATATACTTGTTGATCATGAAGCCCGACTCGACGTCTGACGTAGAGAAGAACTTGCGTGTTTCGCCGAAGAACTGGAACTCCTGTCCGTACTCGAGGACTGAGCGGGTGATGCGGGCGTTGCCGGCACCGTCCTTAAGCATTTCCTCGAAGATGTCGTAAGAGGGCTTTATCTGGCCCCAACCGTTATAGATGCCCCAACCCTTGTTCTCAAGGATAACACCGGGGAACTCGGAACCACCGGGGGTGTCGCCACCAGTTCCGGCGATGCCGAAGAGATACTCCTTGGTCCAGTAGTTGGCAAAGTCTGAAGAGAAGACATCAGCAAACTCAGGAGCGAGGTCGCGACCGTAGTCGCTCTCCAGAGAGTTGACCATCTTAATGACGTTCTCCCACTGTGTCTTGTCCCATGTAGCCCAGTAAGCGTAAACCTTGGCCTTGTATGCCACGGCTGCAGCCTTGTGTGCACGACCGCGATTGTCAATGTCGTATTCCTCAAACTTGGGCAGGTAATTGATGGCGTTGTCGAGGTCTTCGATGATAAGCTTGTAGTTGTCCACTACAGACGCCTGTTGCTTGGGGATGGAGTTGTCGTATCCGCCGGGATAGTCCTCATAGCGTGTGAAGGGCACGCCCTGCTTGTCCGTGCCGTAACGGTAAGCCACGTAGAAATGGCTGAAGGCACGCATGAAGTAAGCCTCGCCGAGAGAACGCTTCTCCACATTGGTGAGCGCCTTTGACGATTCCTTCTTCAGAAGCTGGTCGACCACCCAGTTGGAGCGCGACACTATGTTCATCAGACGCTCGTAAGTGCCCTTCAGCGGACTCTCCTCGCCGGTGTACTGGAGTGTGGCGAGAGTGTTGTAGTTGCGGGTACGTCCCCAAACGATGTCGCATGCGCCACCCTGCTCCCAGAACATTTCGCGACCGAACAGTCCCTCCTGATGGATGGGGGCATAGAGAGCGTCCACGGCGTCAATGGCCTGGTCATCATTAGTGAAATATAGCGTCGTGGTAGGGTCGCCTTCCTTCTGTACGTCGAGGAAGTCGCTACACGAACTAAGCAGTGCCGCAGAAAGCACGGCAGTCAATAAATATTTTGCTTTCATAGATATTGCTTTTTGTAGGATTAGTAAGTAAGTTTCACGCCGAATGAGAATGTACGTGCCACCGGATACTTCATAGCGTCCCATCCGCCACACTCGGGATCGATGCCCGTATAGTCGGTGATGGTGAAGAGATTCTCACCGCTGACGTAAACGCTGAGGCGGCTGCTGCGACTGTTGAGGTGAGCGCACTTGCGGAGAAGATTGGTGAGGTCGTAGCTTACGGTCACGTTCTTCAGACGCAGGTAAGAAGCGTTCTCCAAGTACCAGTCAGAAGCTGTAGAGAAGTTGCCGTTAGGATCGTTCTTCGAGAGGCGCGGAATGTCAGAGCCGCGGTTGGTCTCGCTCCAAGCGTCGAGGATGCGCGAGTCGCGGTTGAAGTTGCCCTCAACGTCAGAGAGAGTCATACACTTAGCCACGTTCATGGCCTTGGCGCCTGCCACACCCTGAAGCATTGCAGAGAACGAGAGGTCCTTCCATGTGAAGCCGCCTGAGAGCGAGAATGTGTACTTCGGAGTGGCAGAGCCACAGTACTGGCGGTCGTCGTCGGTGATCTTGCCGTCACCGTTCTTGTCGATGAACTTCAGGTCGCCAGCCTTTGCGTTAGGCTGGATGCGGTTGCCGTCCTTGTCGACGTATGCAGCTGCTTCTGCGTCGCTCTGGAAGATTCCTGCGTTCTTGATAAGGTAGAAGGATCCGAGGGGCTGACCCTCTGCGTCCTGATAGCAGTAAGGAATGATGCGGAACGAGCCGTCGCCGGTCCATACGCCCTTGTTGCCTTCTGCGTCCTTCACGCCTATGTCGCTAACCCAGTTCTTCAGCCATGAGAAGTTGCCGCTTACGAAGTATGACCAGTCCTTGTTGATGCGGTCGTTCCAGTTAATGGATGCCTCGAAGCCACGGTTGCGGACCTCGCCCTGATTGACGAGCATGGCGTCCAGACCGATAGAGCTGGGCCAGTTCATAGACTGTGTCTGGATGAGGTCAAAGGTACGCTTCTCGTACCAGTCGAATTGCATAGCCAAGCGGTCGTTGAACATGTTGATGTCAAGACCGAGGTCGAACTGCTCGGATGTCTCCCAAGTAAGGTTGTTGTTGAGAGCTATAGAATTATAGATGAATGTATCCCACAACTTGTTTTTCTCGACACCGTACTGTGCCTGCTCCTGCCATGAGTTCTTTGAGAGCAGAGCCGAGCGATAGTTGTAGCCGATGGAACCGAGGTTGCCCACACGACCCCAAGAAGCGCGGAGCTTCAAGAGCGATACTACGTCATTCTTCGGGAAGAACGACTCGTTGGAGATTTTCCATCCAGCTGTGACAGCGGGGAAGTCGCCGTGGTTCTTTGTTTTGGGCAGACGGCCGGCATAGTCGCGGCGCCAAGAAGCGGTGAGGAAGTAGCGGTCGTCGTAAGAGTAAGCCAAGCGGCCGATGAGCGAGACGTTGGCGTCAGGACCGGTGAGATAGTCCTTGGCAGATACTGATCCGGCGTAAGCGAGATACTGCAGGTAAGCCGACTCGTCAGCGAATGTCTTGCCGTTTACCTCGAAGCCGCGCACGTTGTAGTGGTCGGCGGTGGTGGAGAAGAGTGCGCCCACGGTGTGCTTGCCGAAGGTATTGTCATAAGTAAGCGTGTTCTCCGTCTTCCACTGGTCGGTGCGGTATGTGCTCTCGTCGAGAGAGTTGGCGCCGTCAGGCTTGCCCACCTCGTCGCGACGCGGTGAGAACTGCTTGTAGTAGTTGGTCTGGAGATTGTATGTGAAGCGGCTCACGAACTTCAGTCCAGGAATGACGTTGCCGATTTCCAACGATGTGGTAGACCATGCATCGTTGGTGCGGTTGAAGATATTCTTAGATGAGAGAGTGTTTATCGGATTGACAGCATCGCCGTGGATGTCAGCGAAGTTAGATCCGTACTTGGCTATGTAGGCAGGATCCTCCGTTGTGGTGCCGCCGAATCCGCTCTGTGTGAACGAGCTGTATACGGTGGCGCTGGCAGGCATGTAGATGGCGGAGAGGATAGGTCCGGTGTAGCCCTCGTTTGTGGCAGTGGTGCGGTTCTCCGTGTTCTTCCATACGAAGTCTTCGCTGATAGATACCCACTTGTTGAGCTGATACTTGCCAGTGTAGTGGAGGGCGAGGTTCTTGTTGAAAGTGTAGCGCATGATACCCTCATCGTTGTCGTAAGCGAATGAGAGGCGGTTGGTGGATGTTTCGTTGCCGGTGCTGAGTGCTACGTTATGGCGCTGATAGAAGGCGGTGCGGAACACCTCGTCCATCCAGTTGGTGCGTGTGGTGCCCACCCACGGGTTCTTCGTAACGTCCCAACCAGTGGGCAGATTCATTCCTGCACTGGCATACGAGCGCTTGCGCATCTCTATCTCCTGCTCGGCGTTGAGCGGGGTGGGGAGGTTCATGGCGTTGCGGATGCCAACCATGCCGTCGTACGAGATGGATGTCTGGCCCTTCTTGGCCTTCTTTGTGGTTACGAGCACTACGCCGCCCGCTCCAGACTGTGCACCGTAGATGGCAGCCGAAGCGGCGTCCTTGAGCACTACGATAGACTCGATGTCGTTAAGTGAAGCGATGGGAGCGCCTGGCACTCCGTCTACCACCCACAGCACGTTGTCGCCGTTCTGCGAGCCTTGGCCACGGATTACGATGTTGGGATTGGCTGTCGGGTCGCCGCCGTCAGCTGTTACGGTTACACCGGCAAGCTGTCCCTGCAGCATGCCCTCTGTGGAGGTAACAGGGCGTACGGCGAGTTCGTCTACGTTGCTGACAACGCCGATGGCAGCCGAAAGGTCCTTCTTCTTTGTGGCTGTGCCATAACCGATGGCAACCACCTCGTTCAGCATTTTGCTGTCCTCACGGAGTGTGATGTTGAAGTCCTTGGCGTTCTGTATAGCCTTGAATGTTTCTGTCAGGTATCCGATGTACGACACCTCAACGCTTGCTCCAGGCTTCACCTGCATGGCGAAGCGTCCGTCAATGTCGGTGATGGTTCCTGCCTTGCCGCCTACCATCTTCACAGATGCTCCGATGACGGGTTCGCCATTGGCATCCTTTACGACACCCTTGATGGTTATGCTTCCATACTGCTGCATAAGCACCTCAGGGCTTTTCTTGTAGGCAGTGCCTGCATAAGCCGAGGAGGAAAATGATAGCATGGAACATGCGGCGGCTCCGAAGAAGCCCCACATCCAATTCTGTTTAGAAAAACCTTTTCCCATGTTTCTTGATTTAAGTTATAAAAAATATGATGTAGTTTTCTTGATATTTTGTTTTAGTATGGTATGGTTAGGTACATCCACACGGTGCAAATGTAGTGATAATGTTCCGATTATCCAATCATTTGTTCTGATATTTCGGCTTGTATGCCTTTTTTATACTATTCGTAATGTTTATGAAATGTAAACTGGGGATAGCAGAAATACTAATGTAATGTAAAAAAATGAATGTTAACTTTGTAGTGACAAATTAATATGTTAACTTTGCACTTAGTAAAAAAACGATATATATAAACGTTTTATAAAAACTATTTTTTATACAATTATGGTAAACTACAAAGAATTGGGCTTGGTGAACACTCGTGATATGTTCGCAAGAGCCATCAAGGGTGGTTATGCTATCCCTGCATTCAACTTCAACAACCTCGAGCAGCTCCAGGCCATCATCAAGGCTTCTTCAGAGCTCAAGTCGCCGGTTATCCTTCAGGTTTCTAAGGGTGCCCGCAACTACGCTAACGAGACTCTTCTCCGCTACATGGCAGAGGGTGCCGTTGAGTATGCTAAGGAGCTTGGCTGCAAGCATCCTGAGATTGTTCTTCACCTTGACCACGGTGACAGCTTCGAGCTTTGCAAGAGCTGTGTAGACCTCGGCTTCTCTTCAGTAATGATCGACGGTTCTGCTCTTCCTTACGAGGAGAACATCGCTCTTACAAAGAAGGTTGTAGACTACGCTCATCAGTTCGACGTAACTGTAGAGGGTGAGCTCGGTGTATTGGCTGGTGTAGAGGATGAGGTTTCTTCAGACGTATGCCACTATACAAAGCCTGAGGAGGTTATCGACTTCACAAGCCGCACAGGTGTTGACTCACTCGCTATCTCTATCGGTACTTCACACGGTGCTTACAAGTTCACACCGGAGCAGTGCACACGCGACCCGAAGACCGGCAAGCTCGTTCCTCCTCCATTGGCATTCGACGTCCTCGACGAGATCATGGAGAAGCTCCCTGGATTCCCAATCGTTCTCCACGGTTCTTCTTCAGTTCCCCAGGAGTATGTTGACATGATCAACGAGTTCGGTGGCAAGTTGCCCGACGCTGTTGGTATTCCTGAGGAGCAGCTCCGCAAGGCTTCTAAGAGCGCTGTTTGCAAGATCAACATCGACTCTGACTCACGTCTCGCATTCACCGCTGCTGTTCGCAAGGTATTCCATGACAAACCAGGTGAGTTCGACCCGCGTAAGTACTGCGGTCCCGCTCGCGACCTCATGGAGCAGATGTACAAGCACAAGATCATTGACGTGCTCGGCTCTGACAACAAGCTCGCTCAGCTCGACTAATCGAGTGGCTTGACCAAGCAACAAAACTAACAACGCGCCCAGAATCCGAAAGGTTCTGGGCGCGTTTGCTGTTTATAGGAATGTAAGCAAGGTCTATTTGGGAATATGCCATATCCTCCTCGTTTTGCATTGTAATATAAATTACAGTTTATTTAGTTGAGAGTTGAGAATGGAGAGTTGAGAGTTATGATATGTATGATAGTTAATATATTGATTATTATACACTTAATAAGGTAATCATAACTCTCAAATTTCAACTCTCAACTCTCAACTTCGTTAGATAAATTCCTGTTTACCCATTCCTTTAACGTAAACAAAAAAGAGATTGCTCGGTGAGGATGTATAACCCTCAACTGAGCAATCTCTTGTTATTTTAGTAATGATAAGTGTTCTGTCTGAACATTGCAGTTCTGTCTGAGAACCCCTAACAACACCTTACTTGATGTTCATGATCTGTGTTGCGTTGGGATCGTCAGGACGAATCTCAAGCAGCTTGGCAGCCCAGTGCTTAGCCTCTGTCTTCTTGTCGTTCTGGATATAGTGAACGGCGAGGTATGTGTAAGCTGTAGCCAGCTTGTTAACGTCAGAATCAGTCTTGTCTGCCTTTGCCTCTACCAGCTCGACGAGCTTCTTGTAGTATGGGAGAGCGATACCAGCTTTTACGTCCGGGTTGATGAGGTGGTAAACAGTAGCCTGCTTGTTGACAGCGTAGATGGCAGCATAGTCGAACTTCTCTGCAATCTTGCCGTACATGTCGGCAGCGTTCTTGTAAGCAGCGTCCTTGGCTGCGTCTGTTGTAGCTGCTTCAGCCTGCTCTAAATAGATGTCTGCGAAGCTGTCGTAGTCCTTGTATGTGATTTCGTCACCCATAACCTCAAGATACTTGTTGTAAGCGGCTACAGCCTCAGGGAACTGCTTGCTCTTTGAGTAAGCCATTGCGATGAGCTTGTTCACTTCCTTGTTCTCAGGGTCAACCTCTGAAATCTTCTTGTAAGCGTCGACAGCTGCCTGTGTGTCACCAGTGTTGATGAGAGCGTCGGCATAGTAGCTGTAGTCAGCAGCTGTGTACTTGATGGTGTCAGTAGCGGCGAAGAGATTCTTGCCGTATGTCACTGCCTCTGCATACTTCTTCTGCTTGTCAGCAGCGAAGAGACCGATACGGTTGAATGAGCTGTACTGCGGATACTTCTGGATACCTGCGTTTGCGAGGTTCTGAGCCTTCTCAAACTCGTCGAGTACGTATGCTGTAGAAGCATAGTCGAAGAGGATGTAGTCTTCAAGTGTTGCAGGGTTCTGAACCTTGTCGTAGTAGCTCATTGCCGACTTCAACTGGTTGTTTGAAGAGTACATATAACCAGCAGCTGCATCAACAGGATAGTCAGGCTTAACAGAGCGGAGCTTCTCAAGCATAGCTACTGCACCTTTCGGGTCTACCTTCTGGTAAACACGGGCGTACTTTACGTATGCTGAGGGTTCCTGCGGAGCCTGCTGTGTTGCCATCTCATAGTAAGATGCTGCTTCACCACCGTTGTCCTCTGCAGAGGCAATGTCGCCGCGGAGGATATAGCCAGCTGCGTCGTTCTTGCCGAACTTCATAGCCATGTCGGCGTAAACCTTAGCCTGCTCATAATTCTTGGCTGTGAGGAAAGCGCGTCCGAGACCTGCAAGAGCTTCTGCGTTCTTCTTGTTGGCCTTCATGAAGTCCTTCACCTGAGCCTTTGTGGCGTTGACGTCACCCTTGGCGTCTACTACTACTTTTGTGATGGCTGTTACCTGTGACTTAACGTCCTGTGCCATTGACGGAGCTGAGATGCTGAGCATCATGGCTCCTGCTACGAGATATTGTATTGTTTTCATAATTCCTTTTTCTTTTTAAGAATGTTCTACATTTAGTTTTGCTGTTCTCTTGTATTGCCGCTTCTTTCCTTTTGTGCATTGACGCAAGGAATGTATTATAGTTTAAACGCTGATTGCGCGAAACTATTGTGTATATGTAGGATTTTACCTTTGTTTAACTTCTGTCAGCACCTTTTTGCTTAATTGCTGACGTTCACGTCCCTGATGGTTATCTCTCCTCTTGTAGGCAGCAGACCCGACTTGAAGATGATGAGCTGACCGCGTGGCGATTCTATGAAGTGGGCGAATCCCCAAGGAAGTCCTCTTCTGCCGTCATTGAGCAGGGCGTAGATGGTGCGCACGAAGGGATAGCGTCCGTTGAGGAGCCATGCCTGATAAGGCTTCCATGAGTTCATCGGTGTGGCTACGTCAAGCTTCGAAACCGACATTACTGTTATGGCTTTGTTCCATGTAGTGTTGGTGGTGTCGCGCTTGTCGTTCAGCCAGTTCGATCCGATGATGCCGATGGCGTTCGGTGTGCGTGCCACGTAGTCAATAACTTCCTTCGAGTTCTTGGCTGCGAAGATATTGGGATTGTCGATGGTCTTGCCACCGAGTATTGAGTCAACGCAGTAGCTTACAGCGCTTGAACGCTTGTTATCGAAGCATACCCAAATCTCGCCCAGCTTCGAACCTTTGTTCACTTGGTTCCAGTTTGTTACCTGTCCTGTGAGGATTCGCTTAACGTCCTTGACGGTAATGCATGAGTCGAGGTTGTTGTTATTGCATATCAGCGCCATGCCATCGTATGCGAGAGGCACAGCCTCAGGTATCTGGTTGAGGCCCTTCAGATAGGCTTTCTCCTTCTCTGTGAAGTTGCGTGCTGCGATGGTCAGCCATACCTTGTTCTTGAGCAAGAGGTTTACGCCGTCCACTTCGGGGATGTAGTTGGGCACTAATTTGGTGTTAGGATATAATGCCTCGTACACTTCTTTCTGCTCTTCGATGATGGGGCTGAAGCTTTCGTCGCAAGCGAATGTTATCTTGCCGGACGTTGTTGTGTCTGTACGTCCGTCCTTGTTTGGCTTCTTCTGTGTGCATGCCGCCATAAGTACAACCAAAATGGCGACTGTCATTATATATATAGTATTTGCTATTCTTTTCATATCCATGTTGTTTGTGCCGATTAATGAGTTGCTTTTCTAATCTCTTGGTGATATACTTTACTTCTCAAATCGCATCGGCGTTTTAATGTTTATCTCAGGGTGTTTGTTGTTTTTTGTTTAAATCGAACCACCCTTGCGGCTTCCTCAGCAAAGCCGTGGAAGCCACAAGGGTGGCTATTCGCATTTAATCCTACGAGTTGCTGTAAGATTCTTTTGGGTTCATTTCAAATTTTTGGTTGTAAGCCTTGATGTTTCAGGCTGCATTACTGCAGACGGAACGATACAGGAACCTGATACTTAACGCGAACGGCAGAACCGTTCTGCTTACCAGGATTCCACCTTGGCATGCTCTTCACCACGCGCATAGCCTCACGGTCGAGTGACGGGTCAACGCCACGGAGGATATTAACGTCAGTGATAGAACCGTCACGCTCTACGACGAAGCCCACAACAACACGACCCTGCACGCCGTTCTCAGCAGCAACAGTCGGGTACTTGATGTTGTCGCGGAGGTAACCCATAAGAGCTGCGTCGCCGCCGGGGTACATAGGCATCTGCTCTACTACGGTGAAGATCTTAGTCTCCTCAACCACGTGCTTCGGAGGCTCCGGAGCAGCGATATCTTCCTTAGCCTTGAGCACAGCGCCACCTACCTCGTCGTTACCCTCAACAGTGAAGGCGCCGACAGCCTTGTCGCTCTTCTGTACCTCATCGAGCTTGATCTCGTCCTCTTCCTTCACCTCACTATCTTTCTTGATGATAGGAGCGGTGAACTTTACTGAAGACTTAACCTGCTCAACAACCTTTTCAGGCTCTTGCTTGATGATTTCCTTCTTCTCAACCTTGGCTTCCTTCTTCTCTGTGTTCAGCTTGGCAAGCTCAACGGCCTGAGTGTTCTCGACCTTCTTGTTTGCCTCTGCCATTTTCTGAAGTTGGAGTCCGAGATAGAGGAGTGCTGCAGCAAGGCCTACGATGAGTAACGCCCAAACATTACGCTTGGCAGTGCCCTTGCGCAACTTATAGGCTCCATATGCCTGGTTTCTGCCCTCGAATACAAGGTCAGTCCATTCATTGGATATCAAATCTATTTTTGACATTTCTTAGTCCTTTCTTTAATTAATAGTCATTTACTTGATACCTTTTGAGGCAAGGAGCTTAGCGTCCTGCTCATTGATCTTGTCAATGACGTATGTACCAATACTGCAGATAGTCATCTCGTCCAAAGCATCCACCATGTTCTTGTAAGATGCCTCGTCTGTACACTTGATAATGATGGTCATTGTCGGCACCTTGCCTGTCTCAAGCTCACCCTTCTTGATCTTAGTCAGAGCAGCGTCATACACTTCCTCCGGATAAGCAGCGGGGTTAGCGAGCTTCTTCTTGTCAAGAGCGTCCTTTGCCATCATGATATCCTTAACAGGCTGCGAACCGTCCTCGGTGATGTGGTTGAAGAGCACCGAGCGGATACCCTTCTGGCCCCATGATGTTTCCTTCAGACAGTTAGGATCATCATACTTAGGCAAGCCATCCACGTGATAGATCTTGTCGTTACCACACACATAAATAGTGACGGTCTGTGATGCCTTAGCAGCGTTACGATCCTTATCAGAGATATTCTCGTCGTTAGAAGGCATGGTCAGGTTCATAGTCTGAGGCTTAGCCAAAGATGTACAGAGCATGAAGAACGTGATAAGAAGCATCATCATGTCCACCATAGGCGTGAAGTCCACGCGGGTCTGCATCTTTTTCTGTCTGCTTGCTTTTTTCTTTGCCATGTCTTAGTCCTCCGATTTTGATTTAAGCGCGGTAATGAGATAGTAACGGTTCTCGCTCATGTCCTGGAGCTCCGACATCATCTTCTTGATGACCTTGTACGGAGTGCCTGCGTCCGCCTTGATGGCGAGCTTCATATCCGAGCCGTTGTTATCGCGAGCCATCTTTATCCAATCCTGGAACTGGCTCATCTTACCGTCCACGCTATCAGTGGGGATACCCTTTGTAGCCTGGAATTCATTCAATCTGTCTTCCTGGTTCAGAGCGGATGCGAGATCCTGCATATTGACACCGATAGTGGCAGCACCCTGAGCAGTTTCAAACTGCTTCTTGGTGAGCTGTACACCGTACTGGTCAGCCATGCCCTGAACGAGCTCGCCCATTCTTCGAGGATTGTCCATACCTACGAAGATTCGGCCGTCCTTGTCGCAGAGTACTGTCAAGACATTCGACTCCGGCACCTTGATTTCAGATACCGAACCCGGAGTAACGACCTTCACTGCCTCGTTCTTCACGAATGTTGATGTCAACATGAAGAATGTCAGCAAGAGGACCATCACGTCCGACATAGGAGTCATGTCTATCCAGACGTCCGCTTTCTTAACTTTTACTTTACCCATAATGATAAATGTTTTAAAGGGTTAGTAAAATTAAGCCTCGTCTGCGTGGTTTGCTTCGTATGTCTTAGCAATAGTGTAACCTACTTCGTCAAGAGCGTATGTCAGCTTATCGATCTTGTTTGAATAGTAGTTATATGATACTACGGCTACCCATGATGTCAAAATACCAGATGCGGTATTAACAAGGGCCTCAGAGATACCTTCTGAAAGCTGGAGAGAGTCACCACCACCACCTGAAGCAAGAGCGGCGAATGAACGGATCATACCAACCACAGTACCGAAAAGAGCGGTAAGAGTACCGAGTGTAACGATAGTAGCGACGATAGGCATGTTCATCTGGAGAGTAGGCATCTCGAGCTGAGTAGCCTCCTCGTGAGCCTGCTGAATCTTAGCCACCTTCTGTGCACGCTTGAGGTTAGGAGTATTCTCCATCTCGTTGTAAGCAGCGATAGAAGCGCCTACTACGTTAGCAACGCTACCCTGCTGCTTGTCGCAGAGCTGCTGAGCCTTAGCCATATCACCAGCTGTGATGGCCTGCTTTACGTTGATGACGAACTTACCGAGTGAGCTCTTACCGAAAGCTGTACGGAGAGCGAAGAAGCGCTCGATAGAGAGAGCGATTACAGAGAAGAGAAGTGTGATGATCACAGGAACGACAACACCACCTTTGTAGACTGTACCCATGAGGTTACCGTCCTTAACCGGCTGTGTCGGATCACCGTTTACGAAGTGCTCAGGAGCACCAAGGATGTACTTGAAGAAAAGCACTGCGAGTACAAAACATACAAGGATGATAAAGAACGCATTTTTAACACCCTGGAATCCCGAAGACTTCTTCTTCGGATTCACTTTAGCTTGTGTAGTTGCCATAATTGTTTTTAGAATTTAATAAGTTATTAATGGTTATAAAAATTTATCCTTTTGTTTGGGTTTTTTATTAACTTGTTGGTTTTTAAGCTATTTCACTCCATTCCTTTACGCGCAGACGGCGGCTCGTTTCCGCGCCGCTGCTGTTCGTAGAAGTATGGTTTCTATCGATTATGGAATTGATGTTACTGTTTTTGCCACTTGAGCATCGCAAAGTTAGCAATTATTACCAAATAATCGTATTGATAGCCGTCTTTTAACATATTTTTATTTCAGCTTTGCCAGCGTTTCCTTTATGCGTCGCATCGCCTCGCGGATGTTGTCGTCGCTTGTGGCGTAGCTCATGCGGAAGCATTCAGGGTCGCCGAAGGCATCTCCGCCCACTGTCGCTACGTGTCCTTCTTCGAGGAGGAACATTGCGAGGTCTGTTGACGTCTCTATCTTTCTGCCCTCGTAGCTCTTTCCGTAGAAGCTTGAGCACTTGGGGAAAAGATAGAAGGCTCCCTGCGGGCAGTTGACTTCCAGTCCCGGGATTTCCTTGGCGAGGCTTACGATGAGGTCGCGTCTGCGCTCGAATGCCTTACGCATTGTCTCGACGCATTCCTGTGATGTGGTGTATGCTGCCTCTGCTGCTTTCTGGCTTACTGAGCACGGTCCGCTGGTGTACTGTCCCTGGAGCTTGTTGCATCCCTTGACAATCCATTCCGGTGCGGCGATGAATCCGATGCGCCATCCTGTCATGGCGTATGCCTTTGACACGCCGTTGACAATGATTGAGCGTTCCTTCATGCCGGGGAACTGTGCTATGCTTTCGTGGTGACCCACGTAATTGATGTGCTCATATATCTCGTCGGCGAGGACGTAGAGTCCTTCATGACGCTTTATCACCTCTGCGAGTGCTTCCAGCTCTTCCTTTGAGTATACGCTGCCGGTAGGGTTGCTCGGCGAGCAGAGGATAAGCATTCTTGTCTTCGGTGTTATGGCAGCTTCCAGCTGTTCGGGTGTCATCTTGAAGTCCTGGTCGAAACCTGCGTTCACGATGACGGGTGTTCCTCCTGCGAGTTTCACCATCTGCGGATAGCTTACCCAATACGGTGCCGGTATTATCACTTCCTCTCCGTCGTTTACGAGAGCCATTACTGTGTTGCAGACGCTCTGTTTGGCTCCGTTCGACACGAGAATCTCGGACATGCTGTAGTCGAGTCCGTTCTCGTTCTTCAGCTTGGCTACGATGGCCTTGCGGAGTTCAGGATAACCTGGTACGGGAGAGTAGCGCGAGAAGTTGTCTTCGATAGCTTTCTTCGCGGCTTCCTTGATGTGATCGGGTGTGTTAAAGTCGGGTTCTCCTACACTTAAGTTTATAACATCTACGCCTTGTGCCTTCATCTCGCTGCTCTTCTGCGACATTGCGAGTGTGGCTGATGGGGCAAGACGATTGAGGCGATTGGATAATTCTGCCATGTTTTTGAATAGTATTTGTTATAATTTCTTGCAAAATTAAGTATAAAAAATGAGTTTTGCGAAGAAATATTAGTTGAATTGGTAGTTGGAGGATAAAAAACTTTAAAAAAGGGTGATAGCTTTGGCGTTTCGGTTAAAGTAATACTCTATATATACAAAACGGGGGGGGTAAATCTCACGACCTGCCCCCCGCTTTAAAAATACGATAAGATTTTGATTTTAATATTTAGTTGATAAGCTAAATATTCTGCTTTGCCACCTTTTTATTTAAGGTGGAGTGTGTGACCCATGCGGTCGCGCTTAGTGCGAAGATAGCGCTCGTTGTACTCATTGGGCACCACTTCTATAGGCACGTTCTCCACAATCTCGAGTCCGTAAGCCTCCAGGCCGACGCGCTTTGTGGGGTTGTTGGTCAGCAGGCGCATCTTGTGTACGCCAAGGTGGCGCAGCATCTGCGCTCCGCAGCCGTAGTCGCGCTCGTCGGGCTTGAATCCGAGGTGCACGTTTGCGTCTACGGTATCGTAGCCTTCTTCCTGCAGCTTGTAAGCCTCAATCTTGTTCATCAGTCCGATGCCGCGGCCTTCCTGCTGCATGTAGATGACGACGCCCTTGCCTTCCTTCTCAATCATTTCCATTGCCTTGTGGAGCTGCTGTCCGCAGTCGCAGCGCTTCGATCCGAGGATGTCGCCTGTGGCGCATGACGAATGTACGCGGACGAGGATAGGCTCGTCCTCGTGCCATTCTCCCTTTACGAGAGCCATGTGCTCCAGTCCTGTGCTCTGCTGGCGGAACGGGATAAGGCGGAAGTGTCCCCATTCTGTTGGCATGTCCACTTCTTCTCCCACCTCAATGATTGATTCCTTCTTCAGGCGGTAGGCGATGAGGTCCTTGATGGTGATGATTTTCATTCCCCATTCCTTTGCCTTTATCTGGAGGTCCGGCATGCGAGCCATTGTTCCGTCGTCGTTCATGATTTCCATGAGCGCACCTGCTGGCTGCAGTCCTGCGAGGCGGCAGAGGTCGATGGTTGCCTCTGTGTGTCCGCTGCGTCTGAGCACGCCGTTGTCCTGTGCGTAGAGCGGGTTGATGTGGCCCGGGCGTCCGAATGTCTTCGGTGTGGAAGCGGGGTCGGCGAGAGCCTTGATGGTCTCTGCGCGGTCGTGGATAGACACGCCTGTGGTGCATCCCTCGAGCTTGTCCACCGTAACGGTGAACGGAGTGCCGAGCATGCTGGTGTTGTCGCTTACCTGATGGGGGAGGTCAAGCTCCTCGCATCTGGAGAGCGTGATGGGCACGCAGAGCACGCCTCGTGCGTTCTTGAGCATGAAATTCACTTTCTCGGGTGTGATCTTCTCGGCTGCGATGATGAGGTCGCCCTCGTTCTCGCGGTCTTCATCGTCCACGACGATTACGAATTTTCCTTCCTTGAAGTCCTTCACTGCATCTTCGATGCTGCTTAGCTTGAATTCTTCCATATCAGTTATGTTATTTTTTTTTATTTGTTTTTAGCAAGTATTATTCTTATTCTGTCTGTTATTATCTGGTTCTCCTGCTTCACTCTCTGCAGGTCTTTCCACAGTCTCAGGCGGAATCGCCACATACGCAGGTAGAGCACGAAGCCCACGGGTATTATAGCTGCCGAAACGATGTTCATCCATTTGCGCTCGAAGGGGCGGGTATGTGCCTTTACTGACATCATCGGGTAGGCGCTCAGATGATTGACGATGGTGCGGTCGCGCGAGTTGCTGAGGTCTTCTATTACGGCTTCCAGTTCCTCGTTGATGTTCTCGATGAGGTGGTCTGGCTCGTACTTGAAGAACACCTTCACCCAGTTGGGCGCGTGCTTCAGCTTGTGCGTAGCCGAGTATTCGGTTATTCTCTCCGTTATGGCGTCCAGTCGTCTGAGGTCGTCAGCGTATGCGGGGTCGTTTATCACAACTTCCTTGCGGTAGATGGGGCGCTTGACGCGCAGTCCGAGCAGTCGTCTCATGATGTCCACGTAGGCGTCCATGTTGAACACCACGGAGTCCTTGTTGGCTTTATACGTGAAGAACACTGCCATCGGTATGAGCACAGCCGGGGCAAGTCCCTTTCCGAACCATATAGCCCACATGCCGCGCTTTGCCATCTGGTATCCCGAGTTGTCGAGGATGTAGTAGAGGATGAACACCAGCACGGATATCAATACCGGCAATCCCAGTCCTCCCTTTCGGATGATGGCTCCGAGCGGTGCGCCGATGAAGAAGAAGATGATGCATGAGAGCGCCAGCGTTATCTTCGCCACCCATTCTATCTTGTGCAGTCTTATCAGCTTGTCGCCGTCGGTGGTTATCATCGCCTTGAAGCTGAGGTCAGACATCTTCGACTGTGCTTTCTGTACTGCGATGCTTGTGGCAGACCGCTGCTGGTCGAGCGACAGCTTGGCGAAGGTCGAGTCGACGTCATACTTGTCGGTTGCGGCAAGCTTCATTGCCCGCAGCGAGTCGGTCTTCGACACCATCGGCAGGGCATACGCCATGAGCTTGTCGTCGTTATAGTATGCTCGTCCTATGCTGTCATACGTCTCCTTTATGGAGTCCATGTCGTGCGTTATCTGCGAGAAGCTCTTTCCTCTTGCGTCGTTCGACATTGACGATGCGTCGTTGATGTTGAAGTCGCCGTCATAGTCGAGCAGTATTCGCTTTGACGTGAACGACTCGCGACGGTAGGGCACGGCTGCGCTTCCGGCGAGTTCCTGCGACTGCATGTTCTCAAACCACTCGCCGCTCCATAGCGTCATGAGCAGGTGCTTCTTCTCTGCTGTGGCCTGCAGCATGCCTGAGTCGGCAAGGATGATGGCCTGGTCTTCGTACGATCCTGTCATGCGGTAAATCATGATGGAGTAGAGCTTGCCCGACTGCATGTCCTTGTGGTGGACGTATATGTTCGAGTTGGGTATGCCGTCGTAGAAGATGCCTTCCGGTATTTCGAGCTCCGGGCTTTTCTGCTTCATTGACAAGAGCATGAGCGAGAGCTGTCTTTGTGCGTGGGGTCCGATGGAATTCTGGAAGTAGAGCGATGCGAGGAATGTCAGCAGGGTTATGACAATCAGCGACCGGAAAGCCTGCATCAGTGATATTCCCGCTGCCTTTATTGCCGTCAGCTCCGAGCTTTCGCCCATGTTTCCGAAGGTGATGAGCGACGAAAGGAGGATGGCGAGCGGCAGTGCCTGCGGCACGAGCATCAGTCCCATATACCAGAAAAATTCCGCGAGGACGTCCATTGACAGGCCCTTGCCAATGAGTTCGTCAATATATCGCCACAGGAACTGCATCATCAGCACGAACTGGCAGATGAAGAAGGTTCCTATGAACAGAAGTCCGAACTGCTTGGCTATGAAAATATCTAATTTCTTTATGCGGAACATTACGTTTTGTTTTTACCTTATTATATATAGGCGTATGCGCGATGTCATATTATATTGTATTGCAAAATTAGCATAAATAATTTACATACATCCAAAATACTCGTTAATTTCTTGCGTATATGCCTAAAATATGGTATTAGTAGCGGTTTGTCCGTGTGCTTTGTGGTGTCATGGAGTCAGACTCCGCACGACTGGTAGAGCCGCTTGAAGTTGTGCTTCCATGCATCTCGGAGCCATTCCATGTCATCCTCGTCCGTGAAGTCCGTTATATATAATGTATACTGTTGTGTCATCTGGCTTCGCTCCATTCTTATCTCGACGTACGACGTGTCGTCTTCGTCGTCCCATCTCCACACGATTCGCTTAAACTTGTCTATCGTTATCACCGTGGCGCATCTTATTTCGTGATGGCGCCAGTCGTCGCCCCATCCGAATTTAGCCTTGTCGCCGTCAATCTGTACGGAGTCGGCAAGCCATTTCTCCAATCCGGCAGCCGTTCCGATGAGTTGCCAGATGATATTTCGTGATGTGGAGTTAAGGGTGTGCTCTATCTCGATTCTTGATTTTCCCATTATGATAGATCGTTTTTTTGTTGTTTGCGTAGTGATTTTAGGGGTGCGGAGTTTCTTTTTTCTGCAAAAATACACTTTTTTATCCGAAATATGAATTTTTTCTGCCAAAAGTTTTGGAGGTTAACAAAAATGTATTACCTTTGCACCCGCAATCAAACGATGGCGGGATAGCTCAGCTGGTTAGAGCGCATGATTCATAATCATGAGGTCCCCAGTTCAATCCTGGGTCCCGCTACGAAATTCAGGCTTACAGTTTCTTACTGTAAGCCTTTTTTGTTTTTCTGCTTTTCAGCCTTTTTTGTGGCACTTCCGGAAAATGCAAATATCGCACAAATGGTAAAAATGTGTTACAAAATAATTTTTCGTTTTAGAGAATCAGTTCCACGTTTTTCGTGCTTTTCATGGTGCCCGTCGTCGGCTTGTTGTCTTGTAAAGCCTTTTCTGGCTTCCGATACTGGCTCTTTCGTACGCCTATAGTGGCTCTTTCGCTTCGTCGTAGTGGCTTAATGAGGGCGTTAAAGTGGCTCTTTGGCGGCATGAAAGTAAGGCTTTGCCCATGTTTTTCTTTTGCTTTTCCATTTCCGTCTGCCTTAACTTGCTGTGTATGAGCCGTCTGTCTCAAACCTCTCAAAACTCGCGAATTTCGCACCGAAGATTTCTTTGTGCGCTCAGCTCGCAGTATTGAGCGTTTGAAAGGCAAATATTGTGCTTGTGTGTAGCTCAAATCTGCCACAAGTGGCGGTGGTTCAGTTGTATATGTCAACAAATTTGGTTAAATCAGTAGTTTTTTGAATTTTTATAATAATAATGTCATTGGTTTTTACTAACTTTGCAGTTCAAAGGATAGCTTTTGGCTTTATCCAGGCTCTATAAGAACATAAATTTTACGACAACAAAAAAATGGCTGGTACAAAAAAAATCAAGACCGCGCTTATCTCGGTTTTCCACAAGGATGGTCTCGACGAGCTTCTCAAGAAGCTGAACGAAGAAGGTGTGAAGTTTCTTTCAACAGGCGGCACTCAAACTTTCATTGAGTCACTCGGCTACGAGTGTCAGGCAGTGGAGAGCGTCACCTCTTATCCCTCAATTCTCGGCGGACGCGTAAAGACGCTCCATCCCCGCATTTTCGGTGGCATCCTCGCTCGTCGCGACAACGAAGGCGACCAGCAGCAGATGGCAGAATATGCCATCCCTGAAATCGACCTCGTAATCGTCGACCTCTATCCCTTCGAGCAGACCGTAGCAAGCGGAGCTTCTGAGGCTGACATCATCGAGAAGATCGATATAGGCGGTATCTCGCTCATCCGTGCAGGAGCCAAGAACTTCAAGGACGTGGTTATCGTGCCCAGCAAGGCAGAATACGGCGTGCTTCTCGACATCCTTAACAAGAAGGGCGCTCAGACAGACCTCGAGGACCGCAAGATGTTCGCTACTCGCGCTTTCGGCGTAAGCAGCCACTACGACACTGCCATCCACGCCTGGTTTGAGAAATAAAGAAAAAGACTGTTGCAGAAACAGATCTGTTTTTAGATAAGGATAAAGAATACTGAAAATATGGGATTTTTATCATTCGTACAAGAAATTGCGATGGACCTTGGCACTGCCAACACCATCATCATCAGCGATGACAAGATCGTCGTTGACGAGCCGTCGGTAGTGGCTCTCGACCGCCGCACCGACAAGATGATTGCCGTCGGATCGAAGGCGAAGATGATGTATGAGAAGACTCATGACAACATCCGCACCATCCGCCCTCTGCGTGACGGCGTCATCGCCGACTTTACAGCCTGCGAGCAGATGATGCGCGGACTTATCAAGATGGTCCATACAGGCAGCCGTCTCTTCTCGCCGTCGCTCCGCATGGTCATCGGCGTTCCTTCAGGTTCCACCGAGGTGGAGCTGCGCGCCGTACGCGACAGCGCCGAGCACGCTGACGGTCGTGACGTCTACCTTATCTTCGAGCCTATGGCAGCAGCCATCGGCATCGGCATTGACGTGGAAGCCCCGGAGGGCAACATGATTGTCGATATAGGTGGCGGTTCTACGGAGATTGCCGTTATCTCACTTGGCGGCATCGTATCTAACAACTCCATCCGTACCGCAGGTGACGACCTCACCGCCGACATCCAGGAGTATATGTCGCGCCAGCACAACGTGAAGGTTTCGGAGCGTATGGCAGAGCGTATCAAGATACACGTAGGTTCGGCTCTTACCGAGCTGGGCGACGAGGCTCCCGAGGACTTCATCGTACACGGTCCGAACCGCATCACGGCTCTCCCGATGGAGGTGCCCGTATGCTATCAGGAGATTGCGCACTGCCTGGACAAGACAGTGGCAAAGATAGAGAACGCCGTGCTCTCCGCTTTGGAGAACACACCGCCAGAACTCTATGCCGACATCGTGAAGAACGGCATCTATCTCAGCGGTGGCGGAGCTCTCCTCCGCGGTCTCGACAAGCGTCTTACAGATAAGATCAACATTCCGTTCCACATCGCCGAGGATCCGCTCCACAGCGTTGCCAAGGGTGCGGGAGTGGCTCTGAAGAACATCGACCGCTTCTCCTTCCTTATGAGATAAGAAAAACGAAAGTAAAACAGTAAAAAAGTAAAGAGGTAAAGTTATCTTTTTACTTTTTTACTTTTTTTGCTCTTTTACTTTTTTTCACTTTTAAAACACAATGCGCAACCTATTAGATTTTCTTTCGCGCCATAACCATTGGTTCGTCTTCGTCCTGCTCGAAGTCATCAGCGCCGTGCTGCTCTTCCGCTACAACAGCTATCAGGGCAGCGTGTGGTTCTCGTCAGCCAACGCGGTGTCAGGCAAGCTATTCGAGTGGAACTCCGCCGTGGGACAGTACTTCTCGCTCATCGACGTGAACGAACAGCTCACCCAGCGCAATATCTATCTGGAGCGTGAGGTGGAACAGCTCAGCGAGAAGCTGCGCACAGCCACACGCGACTCTTCCCTCGTAGAGAAGATGCAGAAGAACGTCATCGCCGGACTGCAGACCATTCCTGCCAAGGTGGTAAGCTCGTCGCTCGACAAGGCCAACAACTTCATCACCATAGACAAGGGCTCACTTGACGGTGTAAAGAAAGACATGGGCGTAATCTGCGGAACTGGAGTCGTGGGCATCGTCTATCTTACGTCAGACCATTATTCGGTCATCATACCGGTGCTCAGCCAGCAGTCGAGCATCAGCTGCGCCATAAAGGGAAGAGGCTATTTCGGTTACCTCAAGTGGACCGGAGGCTCGCCCGCATCTGCCTACGTGGACGACATACCGCGTCATGCCCACTTCAAGCTGGGCGAGTATGTGGTTACGTCCGGCTATTCTTCCGTATTCCCGCCGGGCATCTTCGTCGGACGCATCAAGCATGTCTATAACTCAGAGAACGGAATGTCCTATCGTCTGAAGGTGGACCTCTCCACCGACTTCACACGTCTGCGTGACGTCTGCGTCATCAACGACCCCGAAATGGACAAGAAACTCGAAATCCTTCACGCCGCCCAGGATTCCCTGAAGGCGCGTGAGTAAAGAGAAAGGCTAAAAATGAACTTGAATTTCTTCAGAAACATCGTCTTCTTCATCATACTGGTTGTCGTACAGACGCTCGTGCTCAATCATATCCGCCTTTTCGGATGTGCCACGCCGCTGCTGTACGTCTATTTCGTGCTCCCCACACGACGCGATACGCCACGCTGGCAGACCCTCCTCTGGAGCTTCGCCATCGGACTTGCCGTGGACGTGTTCTCCAACACGCCGGGAGTGGGAGCGGCTTCGATGACGCTCCTCGGACTTCTCCAGCCTTACCTTCTCACACTCTTCGTGCCCCGCGACAGCGCCGACGACCTCCGTCCGTCGTTCGCCACGCTCGGTACGTCGAAGTATGTCAGCTACACCATCTTCATGGTGCTGGTCTACTGTCTGACGTTCTTCACGCTTGAGGCGTTCAATATGTATAACATCCTGCAGTGGGCTGTCACCGTTGCGGCATGTACGGCACTCACCACGGTACTTATATTGGTAATCGAAAATCTCAGAAGACGATAATGAGCGACTACAATCTTGACAAACGGCGTTATGTGATAGGCGGCGTGGCTATTGCCATTGTCGTCGTCTATGTCATACGCCTCTTCACGCTTCAGCTTTTGAGCGACGACTATAAGAAGAACGCCGACTCGAATGCCTTTCTGAAGAAAATAGAATATCCGTCACGCGGAGCCATCTCCGACCGTAACGGCAAGCTCCTCGTATATAATCAGCCCGCCTACGACATTATGGTGATTATGAACGAGGAGAGCGGACGCATCGACACGACAGAGTTCTGCCAGGCGCTCGGCATCACCAAGGAGTTTTTCATCAAGAGAATGAACGACATCAAGGACTACTCGAAGAATCCAGGCTACTCGCGCTATACGCAGCAGATATTCATGAGCCAGCTCTCGTACGAGGAGTTCAGCCGTTTCCGCGAGAAGATGTTCCGCTTCCCCGGCTTCTACGTACAGAAGCGCAGCATCCGACAGTATCAGTATGGCTATGCGGCGCACATCCTCGGCGATGTGGCTGAGGTGTCGCCGGCTGACATCGAGGACGACAGCTATTACCAGCCTGGCGACTATATCGGCAAGCTCGGTGTGGAGAAATATTACGAGAAGGAGCTGCGAGGCGAGAAAGGCGTGCAGGTGCTTCTCCGTGATGCCCGCGGACGAATACAGGGACAGTATCAGCATGGCATCTATGACCGTCGGCCGGTGGCGGGCAAAGACCTGACGCTCAGCATCGACGCCAATCTGCAGGCTCTCGGCGAGCGTCTGCTTGAGGGCAAGATGGGATCCATCGTAGCCATCGAACCTTCCACGGGCGAGGTGCTCTGCATGGTGTCTGCTCCGAGTTACGACCCGCGCATCATGGTGGGACGTTCCAGAAGCAAGAACCACCGTCTGCTCTCACGCGACGCATGGAAGCCGCTGCTCAACCGCTCCATTATGGGTATGTATCCGCCGGGATCGACGTTCAAGACCTCCCAGGCGCTCACTTATCTAACCGAAGGAATAGTTACGCCGTCGACGGCATTTCCCTGTCACCGCGGTTTCTATTGCCGCGGACTTCACGTAGGATGCCACTCCCATTCTTCTCCAATATCCCTTGTGGAGGCCATATCCACATCCTGCAACGCCTATTTCTGTTGGGGACTCTATTATATGATAGGCAGTCGTGCCAAGTATCACACCGTGGAGGACGCCATGAACATGTGGCGTGACTATATGGTGTCAATGGGATTCGGATATAAGCTCGGCATCGACCTTCCCGGCGAGAAGCGTGGTATGATACCGAATGCGGAATACTATGACCGCAACTATCATGGCTCGTGGAACGGACTGACCATCGTCTCCATCTCCATCGGACAGGGCGAGGTGACGCTGACGCCGCTTCAGATAGCCAATCTCGGTGCCACCATCGCCAACCGCGGCTATTTCTATACGCCGCACGTGGTACGTAAGGTGGAGGGCGAACCGCTGGACGACGCTTTCCGCCATCCACACCATACGAAGGCGTCGCGCCGTGCTTACGACTATGTGGTGGCTGGCATGCGCTCGTCAGCAATGAGGGGAACGTGTAAGATGCTGTCCAGACTGCCCTTTGAGGCATGCGGAAAGACCGGTACGGCGCAGAACCACGGTCGCGACCACTCCGTATTCATGGGCTTCGCACCGATGAACAAGCCTAAGATAGCCATTGCCGTGTACGTGGAGAACGGCGGATGGGGTGCCGACTTCGGTGTGCCCATCGGATCGTTGATGATGGAACAGTATATCAACGGCCATCTGTCGCCGTCGTCAGAGCGGCAGGCTGCCGCTATGCAGGCACGCCGCATCGGATACGGACCGCGTTTCCCTGGACAGGAAAAGGAAAAGAAAGCCAAGATGGCTGCAAAGACCAGAAAGCAGAAGCAGAAAGCGTCGGCTGAAGGCCAGAACGCTGAGGCAGCCAAAGAAAGCGCTGCCAAGCCAGCGGAAGCCAAGACTTCAGAATAACAAACAGGAACATTCAAGCAATAAATATGGCAATAAACAAACGTCAGAGTTTATGGACGCAGGTGGACTGGATAACCATTATCCTCTACCTTGCCCTGATGGCATTTGGATGGTTGAGCATCTGCGGTGCCAGCTACACCTTCGGCGAGAACGACATCTTCTCGCTCAGCACCCGTTCGGGCATGCAGATAGTGTGGATAGGCACGAGCATCTGTCTTGGCTTTGTCATCATGATGACCGACACGCGCATCTACGACACCTTCTCCTTTATTATATACGGAGTGTTGCTGCTGCTGCTCTTTGCCACCATCTTCAATCCGCACGACATCAAGGGTTCGCATTCTTGGCTGGTGATCGGACCGCTCCGACTGCAGCCGGCTGAGTTCGGCAAGTTCGCCACAGCCCTTGCGCTTGCCAAGCTGATGAGTGCCTACGGATTCAACATACACCGATGGAAGGACTTTGCCGCCGCCTGCGCCATCATCTTCATCCCGATGCTCTGCATCGTGGGACAGCGCGAGACGGGTAGTGCGCTCGTTTATCTCACCTTCTTCCTCATGCTTTATCGTGAGGGAATGCCGGGCAGCATCCTCTTTACGGGAGTGGCGATGGTGGTTTATTTCGTCGTGGGCATCAAGTATGAGGGTGTCGACTTCCTCAATACGCCTACGTCTGTGGGTAAGTTCGCCGTCTTGCTGATGGTTCAGGTATTCACTGCCTGCATGCTTCGCGTCTATCTGGACGACCGTCGCAAGACCAACATCATTCTGGCATATTCGATAGGCATCACCTTGCTCGGCGTGTTGTTCTCCGTTTATGTCATACCGTTCGACGTCACGTGGGTGCAGCTCGTCGTATGTCTCGGCATCATCCTCTATCTGCTTTACGACTGTCTGCGTACGCGCATTCCGCAATACTTCTTTATCCTCGCCTTCTCAGTAGGTTCCATAGCCTTCTTCTATTCGGCTGACTACGTGCTCAACAATGTCATGGAGCCTCACCAGCGAGTGCGCATCAATGTGTTGCTCGGACTGGAGGAAGACCTTGCGGGTGCAGGATATAACGTACATCAGAGTGAGATAGCCATCGGATCAGGTGGTTTGAAGGGAAAAGGATTTCTTAACGGCACGCAGACGAAGCTCAAGTTCGTGCCCGAGCAGGACACCGACTTCATCTTCTGCACGGTAGGAGAGGAGGAGGGCTTCATCGGTTCTGCGGGAGTGCTCGTGCTGTTCCTATGCCTTATCCTCCGCCTTATAAAGCTTGCGGAACGTCAGCCGTTCCGTTTCGGCAGAGTTTACGGCTATTGTGTAGCCTCAGTCTTCCTCTTCCATGTGTTCATCAATGTGGGCATGGTGTTGGGACTGACGCCTGTTATCGGCATCCCGCTGCCGTTCTTCAGTTACGGCGGTTCGTCGTTATGGGGTTTCACCATCCTCCTCTTCATCTTCCTCCGCCTCGATGCAGGAAGAAATCTGGCGCAGGGAACGGTGTAAAAAAATGAGAGTTAAAAGTTGAGGGTTGAGAATTATGATTAGCGTTGTTAATTATCGCCGTTATTAATCATTTATTATTCATTTACGATTAATAAATTAGCGGCAATGCTAATCATAACTCTCAACCCTCAACTTTTAACTCTCAACTTGAATGTTATTTCACTAATATTACGAGATACTTGCTTGTTGACCAGAATATCTGCGGGTTGTTGATTCGGAGCACGTACTGCTTGTTGGCGTCCTGCTGGAGTGTGTACGAGCTTGACGGGTGCATGGTCAGGATTCTTGCTGACTTTGAGTAGAGCTTGATTTCCTTCTGCACGCGGATGTCAATCTTCGTGAAGTAGTTCTTGTTGAAGTTAGCCTCGAGCACCTTTCTGCCGTCGATAATGCGCTGTTCCTTCAGCTCACGCTTTGTTCCGAAGACAAACCATGCTGTGTTGAGCTGCTTGTCCTGGGCGTTGATGGTCTCCGTCTTCTTTGACGACTCCGTTGTCAGCGACGATACGTTGTCGTTAAGGTCGGTGATGGTCTTGTCCAGTTCGGCAATATGAATGTCCTTTGCCTCAAGCTCAGAACGGAGTTTCTTCAGTTCGTCGTCCTTCTCGTTGAGCTGCTTCACGAGGTCGTCCAGAGTCTTGTGGAGCTGGTCGCCCTTAACGCTCGACTCGCGCATCTGCTGGCGCAGCTTCTCGATGAGAGCGCGGTTCTGCTTCATGGTGTTGGCGATGAACTGGATGTTCTCCACAATCTGGCGGCGCTTGTTGCTGCCCTCGCCGTCCTTGACGAGGTTGACGCGTTTCTCCGCCTCATTGATTTCCTGGAGACCTTGCTGGATTTGGTTGAAAGTCTCCATCATGTCGTTAATCTCGCTGTCCTTTTGGCTGATGATTCTCTGCAGAGAATCGTTCTGCTCTACATTATCAACAGGAGCCTTCTTCTCGTTGTTGCCGCATGATGCGAACATGAAGAGTGCAAGTCCTAACAGTAAAAACGAAAGATGCTTCATATTAGTCGTGTTTTGGTTATTATTCTTCTTGATCTCTGAATTTCTTTTTCTTGAATTCTTCGGGAGCGGCTTCGCGCAGGGCGTAGCGTTCCTTGTTGCTGAGTTTGGGTTTGCGTTCCTTGGCTTGCGCCTTGAGAGCCTTGAGCGACGACATCTCACCTTCGCCGATACCAGCCACGCATACCACAATTTCGCCTCGCGGTTCAGTCTCGCGGAAGTGGGCGAGCACTTCTGCCAATGTGCCGCGTACGCTCTCTTCGTGCACCTTCGATATCTCGCGGCACACCGAGCATTGGCGTGTCTCGCCGAAGACGGAAGCGAACTGTTCCAATGTCTTCACCAGACGGTACGGCGACTCATAGAATATCATGGTGCGCGTCTCTGTGCTCAGCGCTTCAAGCAGCGTCTGACGACCTTTCTTCTGCGGAAGGAAGCCCTCGAAGCAGAAACGGTCGCAGGGCAGACCTGAACTTACTATCGCCGGGACGAATGCCGTGGCGCCTGGCAGACACTGTACGGTGATGCCGGCGCGGGCAGCCTCCCTCGCAAGGAAAAAGCCCGGGTCGCTGATGCCGGGTGTGCCCGCATCGCTGATGAGCGCTATAGTCTCTCCTGCCTTCAGACGCTCTACGATGGAAGCGCTTGTCCCGTGTTCGTTAAACTTGTGGTGGGACATCAGGCGGTTCTTAATGTCGAAGTGCTGAAGCAGGACGCCTGACGTTCGCGTGTCCTCGGCAAGCACAAGGTCGGCCTCGCGCAGGACGCGTATGGCACGCATCGTCATATCCTCCATATTGCCCACCGGAGTAGGCACAATATATAATATACCCATATCAGGCGACAAATATAGTTGAAATAATCAAGAACGGCAAAAAAAACATACCTTTCTTTGCAATTTTTAAATCCTATTCGTAATTTTGTACCCACGATGACAACAAATTCAGCAGGCGAGCTCCATCGCCAAGGAAGAATAGAAGTGGTGTGCGGCTCCATGTTCTCTGGAAAGACAGAGGAACTTATACGCCGCATCAAGCGGGCAACTTTCGCCCGCCAAAGGGTTATTATATTCAAGCCTCAGATAGACAACCGCTATTCTGAGGAGAACGTCGTGTCGCACGACTGCAACGCCGTTACGTCTACGCCGGTATCGTGTGCTACTGACATCTTGCGCATACTGCCCTCTACGGGAGAGGCAGACCAGCGCCGTTACGACATTGACGTCGTTGGCATAGACGAAGCGCAGTTCTTCGGCGACGACCTTGTGGATGTCTGCAACGAACTTGCCGACAACAACGTGCGCGTCATAATAGCCGGACTGGACATGGACTTCAAGGGAAAGCCCTTCGGACCGATGCCCGGACTCTGCGCCATTGCCGACGACGTGATGAAGGTGCACGCCATCTGCGTAAGGTGCGGTGCGCTGGCTTACGTCAGCCACAGACTGGTGCATGACGAGCATCAGGTGCTCATCGGAGAGAAGGCGGAATATGAGCCGCTCTGCCGTGAATGCTATAAGAAATCAAAAACACAAGATTGACAAATGCGTCAATCCCCAAAACACAAGAATGATAAATGCGTAAAGAAATCACATTCGATAAGTTTATACGCTGGTCGGGCACGACACTCCTCGTGTTTGCTGTGCTTTACATTGTCAATTTTCTCAGCAGCGTGCTTCTGCCATTCTTCATAGCATGGCTGTTCGCTTACCTGCTTTACCCGATGGTGAAGTTCATACAGTATCGTATGCACGTGAAGGTGCGTGCCCTTGCCATTCTCTTGGCAATGGGATTCGTGCTGTGTATCATCGGACTGATGATTTACTTCATCATTCCGCCCATGATAGGGCAGTTTCAGAAGCTCTATGAAGTGCTGATGCACTGGCTGCATCAGACCACACACACCAACGACCTCACCTCCCTCGTCAAGCGATGGATTGAGAACAATCAGACTGACATCGAGCGCTTCTTCAAGAGCAACGACTTCAAGGAGACTCTTAAGACCACGATGCCCAAGGTGTTTGCCGTGATAGGCCAGACCGCCACCATCGTGATGAGCATTGTGGCGTCATGTATAACGCTGCTCTACATGTTCTTCATCCTCCTCGATTACGAATTCCTTACCACCAACTGGATAAGGATCTTCCCAAAGAAGCTGCGCCCGTTCTGGCGCGTCCTTGCCGTGGACGTGGAGCGCGAGCTCAACAACTACATCCGCGGACAAAGCCTTGTGGCGCTCTGCATGGGCATCATGTTCTGCATCGGATTCAGCATTATGGACTTCCCGATGGCTATCGGTCTGGGCATTCTCATCGGTGTGATGGACCTTGTGCCTTATCTCCATACCTTCGCCCTCATCCCTACGGCGTTCCTCGCCATGCTCAAGGCGGCTGATACGGGACAGAACTTCTGGATGGTCTTCGGACTGGCGGTGGGTCTTTTCATCGTGGTGCAGATAATAACGGACATGATTGTGACGCCGAAAATCATGGGAAAGGCGATGGGACTCAATCCTGCCATTCTCCTTCTCTCGCTCTCTGTATGGGGTGCTCTGCTCGGTTTCATCGGTCTGATCATAGCTCTTCCGCTCACTACGCTCATCATTGCTTATTGGCAGCGATATGTCACGAAAGAGCATCTTGATGACGTACAAGCGATTGAAGACGGTCCGAAAGAGTAAAAAAATGACGAATAATTTGCAAGGTAAAGAAAAAATGCTTACCTTTGCACTCGCTTTACGGAGATCCGCTAGCTCAGCTGGTAGAGCACAACACTTTTAATGTTGGGGTCATGGGTTCGAGCCCCATGCGGATCACATAGCACAAGGGAGGATATTGCTGATGCGATATCCTCATTTTTGTGTATATATGCGTACATAGTATGTATACGTTAAAAAACGTTCAAAGCTTAAATGCAACTTTTTTTTCCTAACACTTAGCTTACTTATATATTATTCGGTTTTTGTTTACGTATCTTACGTATTAACATAAAAACGTCATTCATTTAGTTGTTTTCGTAACAAAATATCAGCTATTGAAGCAAAAAACTGTCGTAATATTTGCGTATTTTAATACATTATCTTACTTTTGTAACTGAAAACACAAATAAGCTTGTATATTGCTGTTGATTGTTGCAATATACGAACAAAGTGTAAGCAAGGACTGGGAAAACCGTTGTTGGATTGTAAATAAGAAAAAAATCCTTCGGGTAAGAAGTTGTTTTAAGGTATCAACCAAACATTATATTATGGACGCAAAACAAGGATTGTATACCTCTGCCTACGAGCACGATGCGTGCGGCGTGGGAATGGTGGTGAACATACATGGAGGCAAGAGTCATGAGTTGGTGGATAACGCCCTGCGAGTGTTGGAGAACATGCAGCACCGTGGTGCCGAAACTCGTGACAAGACAGGTGACGGTGCTGGCATAATGGTTCAGATTCCGCACGAGTTTATTCTGCTGCAAGGCATTCCCGTGCCCGAAAAGGGACGTTACGGAACCGGCTTGGTGTTTCTTCCGCGAGAAGAGAAGCTGCAGAATCAGATTCTGAACATCATGATAGAGGAAATCGAACGTGAAGGTCTGGAACTGATGCATCTGCGTAACGTGCCCGTCAACGAGGACGTACCGGGTGTGGCAGCACGCGAGGTGATGCCCGACATACGCCAGATGTTCGTGGCACCGATGCCCTCTCTCTCCACATCCTCTGAAGGGGAAGATGCTGTTTCGCTTGAGACCAAGCTTTATAAGGTAAGAAAGCGCATCGAACGCAGAATCCTTCCGCTTGGCATCGATTCGTTCTATATCTGCTCATTATCTTCCAAGAACATTGTTTATAAAGGTATGCTCACCAGCGGACAGCTGCGCCGCTTCTATCAGGACCTTACCAATCCTTACTTCACTTCGGGACTGGCGCTGGTGCATAGCCGATTCTCCACCAATACATTCCCTAAATGGAAACTCGCCCAACCCTTCCGTTTGCTCTGTCATAACGGCGAAATAAACACGGTGCGAGGCAACCGTGCGTGGATGAAAGCACGAGAGAGCGTGCTCAGTTCGGGCGCTTTAGGCGACATCAAGGACATCCTGCCCATCGTGGAGGACGACATGAGCGACTCGGCTTCGCTGGACAACGTGTTCGAGTTTCTGATAATGAGCGGCATGAGTCTGCCTCAAGCCATGGCTATCCTTGTGCCCGAATCGTTCAACGACAAGAATCCTATATCCGAAGACCTCAAGGCTTTTTATGAGTATTATTCCATCTTGATGGAGCCGTGGGACGGTCCTGCTGCGCTTATGTTCTCGGACGGACGTTATGCAGGTGGCATGCTCGACCGCAACGGTCTTCGTCCGTCACGCTATACTATCACAAAGAGCGGCATGATGGTGGTGGCAAGTGAGGTCGGCGTCATGGACTTCGAGCCGTCTGACGTCGTCAGCAAGGGACGTCTTGAGCCAGGAAAGATTCTGCTTATCGACACCGAAGAAGGCAAGATATATTATGACGGCGAGATAAAGGACCGGTTGGCTCATGAGCATCCTTACCGCCAGTGGCTCTCCACGGGACGCATTCAGCTGGAGAACCTCAGAAGTGGTCGTAAGGTAGCCAACTCCGTTACTGACTACGACACGAAGCTGCGTGCCTTCGGCTTCGGCGAAGAAGACATTGACCGCACCATTATACCTATGTGTACAAAGGGACAGGAGCCGGTGGCTGCTATGGGTAACGACACGCCGCTCGCCGTTCTGAGCGAGCGTCCGCAGCTGTTGTTCAATTATTTCCGTCAGCAGTTTGCGCAGGTCACCAACCCTGCCATCGACCCTATTCGTGAGGAACTGGTTATGTCGCTAACGGAATACATCGGACGTGTGGGTAGTGGCATTCTTACTCCTGATGAGAGCAACTGCAAGATGGTGCGTCTGCCACAACCCGTGCTCACCAATACCGAGCTGGACTTGCTCTGCAATATCCGCTATAAGGGATTCAACACCGTGAAGTTGCCTATGCTCTTCGATGTGGAGAAAGGCGAAAGCAGTCTGCGCAGCGCCTTGGACAATTTGTGCAAGAAGGCGGAGGAGAGCGTAGACGAGGGTGTCAACTACATCATTCTTACCGACCGTGACATCGATGGCAAGCATGCTGCCATACCTTCGCTTCTCGCTGTCAGCGCAGTCCACCATTATCTTATCTCCGTGGGCAAGCGTGTTCAGACTGCCATAATCGTGGAGAGTGGCGAGATAAGGGAGGTGATGCATGCCGCCTTGCTGCTCGGCTACGGAGCCAGCGCCATCTGCCCGTACATGACCTTCGCCATCATAGACCACCTTGTCTCTACGCATAAGATTCAGGAAGAATATCATACAGCCGAACAGAACTACATCAAGGCTGTGGACAAGGGTCTGAAGAAGATAATGTCGAAGATGGGCATATCCACCATCCGTTCTTATCGTGGAGCCAAGATATTCGAGAGTATCGGCATTTCCGAGGCATTGCTCAGAAAGCATTTCGGCACGGAGATAAGCACCATCGGCGGTATCGGTCTGAAGGATATCGCGAGAGAATACACCGAACTCAATCAGTCTGCTTTCTTCCCGTCTCCGGTGGAGAAAGCGGAGGAGAAGTATTTCCTTCCTAACAACGGTCTTTTCAGTTACAGGAAGGACGGCATCGAGCACGCATGGAACCCCGAAACCATAACAAAACTGCAGCTTGCCACACGCTTGGGCAGCTATAAGCAGTTTAAGGAGTGGGCTGCAATCGTTGACACTCACTCCGCCACGGGAGACACCGAGAAGGGTCAGCGTCCAATCTTCCTTCGCAATCTGCTCACCTTCAAGAAGGCTGCCACGCCTACACCGCTTGACGAGGTGGAGCCGGTGGAGAGCATCGTACGCCACTTCGTCACAGGAGCCATGTCGTTCGGTGCACTCAGCATCGAGGCGCATGAGGCTCTTGCCTTGGCAATGAACCGTCTTGGAGCACGAAGCAATACGGGTGAGGGCGGCGAAGACAATGTCCGTTACCACACGGAGGTGGACGGCGTGTCGCTCAGCAGCAAGACCAAGCAGATTGCTTCTGGACGTTTCGGCGTTACGGCGGAATATCTGGTCAATGCAGAGGAGCTGCAAATCAAGGTGGCGCAGGGTGCAAAACCTGGTGAAGGCGGACAGTTGCCCGGCTTCAAGGTGAACAAGATCATTGCCAAGACGCGTAATGCCATCCCCGGAATCACGCTTATTTCGCCACCGCCACATCACGACATCTATTCCATCGAAGACCTTGCCCAGCTTATATTCGACCTCAAGAACATCAATCCTACCGCCGCTGTCAGCGTCAAGCTTGTGGCAGAGAGCGGTGTGGGCACCATTGCTGCCGGCGTGGCAAAGGCAAAGGCTGACCTCATCGTCATTTCCGGTGCCGAGGGCGGCACTGGAGCAAGCCCCGTATCGTCAATGCGATTTGCCGGTATATCGCCCGAGATAGGTCTGGCTGAGGCTCAGCAGACGCTGGTGCTCAACGGTCTGCGCGATCAGGTCCGCCTTCAGACTGACGGACAGCTCAAGACGGCACGCGATGTCATCATCATGGCAATGCTCGGTGCAGACGAATTTTCTTTCGGCACGCTGCCTCTCATCGTGCTCGGCTGTCTGATGATGCGTAAGTGCAACACCAATACGTGTCCCGTAGGTGTGGCAACGCAGGACGAAACCCTTCGTGCCAAGTTCCGCGGACGTGCCGAATACGTGGTCAACTTCTTCACGTTCCTTGCCCAGCAGACGCGCGAATATCTGTCTGAGCTTGGCGTAAGACATCTTAAGGACATCATCGGTCGCACGGACATGATAGAGGTTATCCCGCAGGACAAGTCGTCCAAGTTGGGAACCATCGACTTCAGCCGACTGCTTCATCGTCCTGACACGGAGAAGGCTCTCTATTGGGACCGTAGCGAATTTACGAAGGTGAGCGGCGTGAAGGACGAAGACATCATCTCTGCCTGCGCTAAAGCCATCGAGAACCAGGAGGAGGTGAATCTGGACTATGCCATCAAGAATACGGACCGCGCCGTCACCACCATGCTCTCTGGCGTCATAGCCAAGCGTTATGGCGAGGAGGGACTGCCCGATTCCACCATTAACATAAAGTTCAAGGGTTCGGCAGGTCAGAGTTTCGGAGCCTTCGCTGTCCGTGGCGTCAACGTCAGACTGGAAGGTGAGGCTAACGACTACTTCGCCAAGGGACTCTCCGGCGGACGTATCAGCATTCTTCCTCCGTCACGTACGAGTGCAGACTTCGTGGCTGAGGACAATATCATTGCCGGCAACACAGGACTGTACGGCGCCACCGGTGGCGAACTGTATGTCAACGGTCGTGTGGGCGAGCGCTTCGGCGTCCGCAATTCAGGAGCCACAGCCGTAGTGGAAGGCGCCGGCGACCATTGCTGCGAGTATATGACCGGCGGTCGTGTAGTGGTACTTGGACAGATAGGTCGCAATTTCGCCGCCGGTATGAGTGGAGGTCTGGCTTACGTCTGGGACCGTGAACACACATTCGATTATTTCTGCAATATGGATCAGGTGGAGATTTCGCTCGTCGAGGAAAGCTCGGCACGCAAGGAACTCCACGAACTCATCCGCCAGCACTACCTATATACGGGTTCTGCCTTGGCACGCCGCATGCTTGACGACTGGAACCACTATGTGGAGGACTTCATCCTTGTCACTCCTATCGAATACAAGCGTGTGCTCCAGGAGGAGAAGATGCGTCAGCTGGAAGAGAAGATCGCCAATATGCAACTAATAAATAACTAAGGAAGAGATGGGAAAACTAAAAGCTTTCATGGAAGTGCCCAGGCTGGAAGCTGGGTATCGTCCTTTACACGAAAGAATACATGACTTTGGCGAGGTGGAGCAGACTCTCAACTCGCGTGACCGTATGGCTCAGGCAAGCCGCTGCATGGATTGCGGCGTGCCATTCTGCCATTGGGCTTGCCCGCTGGGCAATAAGGATTCGGAATGGAATGACGCTCTCTGCAAGGGCGACTGGGAACTGGCTTATCGTCTGCTCAATGCCACGAACGACTTTCCGGAATTCACCGGTCGCATCTGTCCTGCGCTCTGCGAAAAGGCTTGCGTCCTGAATCTTACTGACCATGCCCCGGTCACCAACCGTGAGAACGAGGCTGCCATCACAGAGACAGCATGGCATGAGGACTATATCAAGCCCATGATATTCCCGCGCAACGGCAAGAGTGTTGCGGTCATAGGTGCCGGTCCTGCCGGACTTGTGGCAGCCAACCGTCTTAACCGTATGGGTTATGCCGTCACCGTCTTTGACAAGAACGAGGCTGCCGGCGGCTTGCTGCGTTACGGCATCCCCAACTTCAAGCTCTCAAAGAACATCATCGACCGTAGGCTTGACATCCTCATTCAGGAAGGCATACGGTTCGTATACAATACAGTCATCGAACCCGCTTCATTACCCGAAGGATTTGATGCCTACGTCCTTGCGACAGGAACGCCCGAGGCTCGTGACCTGAAGAACGTCCCCGGTCGTGAACTTAAAGGTGTGCACCTCGCCTTGGAATTGCTCTCGCAACAGAACCGCGTCCTCTCTGGTGTGGAGTATTCCATGGACAAGCGTGTCACCTGCAAGGGCAAGGACGTTCTGGTCATCGGCGGTGGCGACACAGGTTCGGACTGCATCGGAACGGCGCATCGACAGGGATGTAAGAGTGTCACGCAGATTGAGATTATGCCGCGCCCCGTGGAGGGTCCGGACGATCCGAAGAATCCGTGGCCTAACTATCCGCGCGTGCTCAAGACCACGTCCAGCCACGAAGAGGGATGTACGCGCCGCTGGAACATCAATACGCTGGAGTTTATAGGCAAGAACGGTCAGCTGCGTGGCGTCCGCGTGCAGCCCATCGATTGGCAGCCGAATCCCGAGGGAGGCCGTCCCGTCATGGTTGAGGCTGGCGACCCGGAGGTGATAAAGTGCGAGGCATGTTTCCTTGCAATGGGATTCCTCAAACCTCAGCATCCTGACTATCCCGAGAACGTCTTTGTCTGCGGCGATGCCAAGAACGGAGCCTCTCTCGTGGTAAGGGCAATGGCAAGCGGACGCGACGCGGCGCATAAGGTGGACGCTTACCTGAAGTCGCATTGAATGAATAAAATATTATAATTAGCAAGAGAGAGAGTTATGTGCGGAATTGTAGCAATTTTCAACGTTAAGGAGCAGACGCCGGAGCTGCGTACCAAGGCGCTGGGCATGAGTAAGAAGATACGTCACCGTGGTCCTGACTGGAGCGGCATACACTGTTCGGGCAGCGCCATACTGGCGCATGAGCGACTGAGCATCGTCGATCCTGAGAGCGGAGGTCAGCCTCTGTTCTCGCCCGATGGCAAGCAGGTGCTGGCTGTGAACGGCGAGATTTATAATCATCAGGAGATAAGGGAAAGATATAAGGGACGTTATGATTTTCAGACGGGCAGCGACTGCGAGGTTATTCTGGCGCTTTACCGCGACAAGGGTATTGACTTTCTGGAAGACCTTAACGGCATTTTCGCATTTGCTCTTTATGACGAGGAGCAGGACGCTTTCCTCATCGCCCGCGACCATATCGGCGTCATACCTCTTTATATAGGATATAACGCCGACGGAAAGGTGTTTGTGGCAAGCGAGCTTAAGGCTCTGGAAGGCGAGTGCGAGCGTTATGAGCCGTTCCTTCCGGGCCACTATTACTGGAGCAAAGCCCCCGGAATGAAGCCTTGGTATAAGCGTGACTGGATGGAGTATGACAATGTGAAGGACAATCCTGCAAGCAGCGATGCCATACGCAAGAGTCTTTGTGCTGCCGTGAAGCGCCAGATGATGAGCGACGTGCCCTACGGAGTGTTGCTCTCGGGCGGCCTTGACAGTAGCGTAATCAGCGCCATTACCGAGAGTTACGCCGAACGTCGCATTGAGACAGACAGCCAGAGCCGTGCATGGTGGCCTCGCCTCCATTCGTTTGCCGTAGGACTCAAGGGAGCGCCCGACTTGGCGAAGGCACGTCTGGTGGCTGACTATATCGGCACGGTGCATCACGAAATCAATTACACCATTCAGGAAGGATTGGATGCGCTTCGTGACGTAATCTACTTCATCGAGACGTACGACATCACCACCGTGCGTGCCTCCGTGCCAATGTATCTGCTGGCTCGTGTGATAAAGTCGATGGGCATCAAGATGGTGCTCTCGGGTGAGGGAGCTGACGAGATATTCGGTGGCTACCTCTACTTCCACAAGGCTCCTTCGGCAGAGGAATTTCATAAGGAGACCGTCCGCAAACTCTCTAAGCTACATCAGTATGACTGTCTGCGTGCCAACAAGAGTCTCTCGGCGTGGGGCGTGGAAGGACGTGTGCCGTTCCTCGACAAGGAATTCCTTGACGTGGCTATGCGCACCAATTCCAAGGCTAAGATGTGCAGCCTCAATGGTTCTGACCCCAAGGCGTCCATGGAGAAGCGCATCGTGCGTGAGGCGTTTGAGGACATGCTGCCTGAAGAGGTGGCGTGGCGACAGAAGGAGCAGTTCAGCGACGGCGTGGGCTATTCGTGGATTGACACCCTGAAGAAGATCACGTCCGAGGCTGTAACTGACGAGCAGATGGCACATGCCGCCGAGCGTTTTCCCATAAACACGCCGCTCTGTAAGGAGGAATATTATTATCGCTCCATCTTCGAAGAGCATTTCCCCAGCGAGAGCGCTGCCCGCAGCGTGCCTCACGAAGCAAGTGTGGCTTGCTCCACAGCCGTGGCTCTGGAATGGGACGAAGCGTGGAAGAACATGAACGACCCAAGCGGTCGCGCCGTATCTGGCGTACATGAAAACGCTCTACAGGCGTGATTAATTTATCGGCGAGGTTAGGTTAGGCAGGGCTTTAACAAAAACCTTTATCCACATGCCTTTTGTTGGCACACCCTACGGGTTCATGATATCGTTTGGCGAATGGGATTTACGAGAGCGTTGCTCTCGACACCCATCCTCCAAACGATATCATGAGTGATGCCAAAGCATCACTGTGCCAACAAAAGAAAAACATAAAAAACACAAGGTAGCGGACGGCGGGAGCCACCCGTTTGTGTTTTTCTTTGTTTTTTCCGCTTATGGGCGTGTGCTGTGCACAAATAAAAGGCTTTGCATTAGGTTGTCGAGAACTGGTTCTCGTAAGACCTAATGTAAAGCCTTTTATTTAAATCCGATAGGATTTGCGCCCATAAGCGGATTGTGGATAAAGGTTTTTGTTAAAGCCCTGCCTAACACAGCAATCTGCCGTCCGACACAATATTTGCATTTCTAATGCTCAATACTCCTCGTTCAGCGCACAAAGAAATCCTTAGTGCGAAATTTTCGAGTTTTGAGCGTGCAGCGATAGCATAATGACATCCAGCAGATTATGCTGCTAAGAAGAGAAGTGTGCAATGAATAGCGGAGCCAAACAAGCATCATTGGGCTGTTATAGAGCCACTTTTACACTCCAATACAGCCTCTGTTGTCATGCAATACAGCCTCTTTTTCACTCTTATAGCGTTACTATTGGAGTGCAAAAGAGGCTGTATTGATAAATCAGGGCGTCACAAATGCAACAAAACCACACAAAAACAGATTTTTTGATACTCTATAATCAATTTTTATTTTGTAACAGCTTTTTACTCTTTGTACGATATTTGCATGGCAAGACAGATTATTAAAACGACAATAGAGACAATAGAGACAACAAGGCTTCGCATTGAAACAATGCATTATCACTAAAGTTGTCTCTATTGTCTCTATTGTCGTTAAAAAAGAATCTTGTAAAGACATGTTTTCTAAGACGGCAAGTTAATGCAACAACGCCACTACTCCACAACGATATTATTGATTTCCGTTGTGGGATAGTGGCGTTGTTGTATATATAATAAGGTGTGGTCTTTTACTTCAGGTTGCCTACGCTGTGGAGATACTCCGCAATCTGTACTGCGTTGAGAGCGGCACCCTTGCGGATCTGGTCGCCTGAGAGCCAGAATGTCAGACCGCAGTCGTCTGCGAGATCCTTGCGTACGCGTCCTACGAAGACGTCGTCCTTGCCGGCTGTCTCGAGAGGCATCGGATAGACGAGGTTGGCGGGATCGTCCTTGAGAGTGCAACCGGGAGCGGCGGCGATGGCCTTCTGAGCCTCCTCCACGGAGATGGGACGTTCTGTCTCAATCCATACCGACTCAGAGTGAGAGCGCAGCGAGCTTACGCGTACGCACATAGCCGAGCAGCGAACGTCGCTGTGCATGATCTTGCGGGTCTCGTTGAACATCTTCATCTCCTCCTTTGTGTAGCCGTTGTCCGTGAAGACGTCAATCTGGGGAATGACGTTATAGGCGAGCTGGTGAGGGAACTTGCTGACCGTTACGGGCTCGTTGTTGACAAGCTCCTTATACTCCTGCTTAAGCTCCTCCATTGCAGCGGCTCCTGCGCCAGACGCGCTCTGGTAGCTGGCGATGTGGATGCGCTTGATGTGGCTGAGCTGCTCGAGCGGCTTCAATACCACTACCATCATGATGGTGGTGCAGTTAGGGTTGGCGATGATGTTGCGCGGACGGTTGAGAGCGTCCTCGGCGTTGCACTCGGGCACCACCAAAGGCACGTCGTCACACATGCGGAACGCGCTGGAATTGTCAATCATCACGGCACCGTACTTTGTGATGGTCTCGGCGAACTCCTTTGATGTGCCGCCACCTGCAGATGTGAACGCCACGTCGATGTCCTTGAAGTCGTCATTGTGCTGAAGGAGCTTCACTTCATACTCCTTGCCCTTAAACGTGTATTTAGTTCCAGCCGAACGGGTTGAGCCGAACAGTACGAGGTTGTCGATGGGGAAATCTCTCTCGGCGAGGATACGCAGGAATTCCTGTCCTACGGCTCCGCTTGCGCCAACAATTGCTACATTCATCTTGTTCTTGTATTTTTTATGTTAATTTTTTACTTTCCTTAAATAATATGTGCAAAGTTACAACTTTTTCTATCAACTTGTTAAGTTTCATGCTTGTTTTTATGTATTATTGTATAATCTGCGTGTGTGCGTGCGCAGAGTGAGCGGAAGATAGACGGGACGAAAGCCTAAACAGACGTAAAGAAGGCTTATGTGGAGAGTGGAGGTCAGGCGGTGTTTTGTTGTTTACGCACACACGTAAAATCATATCTAAAAGTAAGCTAAAAAACGAAATCCGCCTCGTTTTTTTTTGGTGGATAAACTGAAATGAGCTATATTTGCGGTGTCAAAGTGACAAAACGACAAAAAATCTATAACATCAACTAAAAACCTTTTACTATGGAAGTCGAAAAGATTATGCAAGCCCTTGAGGCTAAACACCCGGGCGAAGCCGAGTACCTGCAGGCAGTCCGCGAAGTGCTCATTTCTATTAAGGACGTTTACAACCAGCATCCTGAGTTTGAGAAAGCCAAGCTCATTGAGCGCCTCGTAGAACCCGAGCGTATCATCACTTTCCGTGTACCTTGGACAGACGACAACGGCGAAGTACATGTAAACATTGGCTATCGCGTTCAGTTCAACGGTGCTATTGGTCCGTACAAGGGAGGTCTTCGCTTCCATCCGTCGGTAAATCTCTCTATTCTTAAGTTCCTCGGTTTCGAGCAGACATTCAAGAACGCGCTTACCACACTCCCGATGGGCGGTGGCAAGGGTGGTTCAGACTTCTCTATCCGCGGACGTTCCGACGCAGAGGTTATGCGTTTCTGCCAGTCGTTCATGACTGAGCTTTATCGTCACATCGGTCCTGATGAGGACGTTCCCGCTGGTGATATCGGCGTAGGCGGCCGCGAGATTGGCTACCTCTTCGGTATGTACAAGAAGCTCACACACCAGTATCAGGGTGTGCTCACAGGCAAGGGTCTCGAGTTCGGTGGCTCACGCATCCGTCCTGAGGCTACAGGCTACGGCGCTCTCTACTTCGTTCATCAGATGATGGCTACACGCGGTCTCGATCTGAAGGACAAGACTGTTGCTATCTCAGGCTTCGGTAACGTGGCTTGGGGTGCTGCCAAGAAGGCTACTGAGCTTGGCGCTAAGGTTATCACAATTTCTGGTCCTGACGGTTACATCTATGATCCGAACGGCGTTTCTGGTGATAAGATCGACTATATGCTCGAGCTTCGCTCAAGCGGTAACGACGTTTGCCAGCCGTACGAGGACGAATTCCCCGGCTCTAAGTTCATTGCAGGCAAGAAGCCTTGGGAAGTTAAGGCTGACATCTACCTTACATGTGCTACACAGAACGAGCTTAACGGCAATGACGCCGACATGATTCTCGCTCAGAAGCCTCTCTGCGTTGCTGAGGTTTCTAACATGGGCTGCACAGCTGAGGCTGTTGAGAAGTTCGTAGCTGCTGAGCAGCTCTTCGCTCCTGGCAAGGCTGTTAACGCAGGTGGTGTTGCTACTTCTGGTCTTGAGATGACTCAGAACTCAATTCGCTTGACATGGAGCGAGGCTGAGGTGGACGAGAAGCTCCACTACATCATGCACTCTATCCACGAGCAGTGTGTTAAGTACGGTACACAGCCTAACGGCTATATCGACTACGTGAAGGGCGCTAATATCGCCGGCTTCATGAAGGTTGCCAACGCGATGATGGCACAGGGCATCGTTTAAGAGCCCGCAACAAATATTTCGCAAGAAATCAGTCACTTGCGAATTTGTTCCAGCGAATTAAAGAAAAAAAAGTAAGAGTTAGTTCCTTTAGAGAAAGGAATTCTATAATACATATAGGCAAATAGAAATCTACAAGGATACGGACTCTGCCTCACGTGATGTGGTCGCAGAGTAACGGTCCTTGTTTTTTTTCGTTTTATTCTGTTTGCTGCCTTTTTTAACCGACAGTTTAAGCCAAGTAAAGACAAAAGTGAATTTGAAAAACATCCTCTTGGGCTTCTGAATATCGTATGAGCCTTGAGGTTTAAAATAATAACAGCCTCTGTTAAGAGGATTCTCACAATCAGGAAAGGAGAACATATTTATGTATGCAATAAGAATCTTGGCCCTGGCATTGTCGATGACAGTGTGTCTTGCCGTGATGGCGCAGACACAACGTGGCAAGGCCTCCTATTATTCGAAGCGTGCCACAGGTGCGCGGACGAGCAGCGGTGAACGGCTCCATCATGACAGCCTCACGTGTGCTCACCGGACATATCCATTCGGCACGCTATTGCGTGTCACCAATGAGAACAATGGCAAGGAAGTCATTGTTCGGGTTACCGACCGCGGTCCTCGCGGGCGTGGCAGAATCATTGACTTATCTTACGGAGCAGCCAGACAGCTTGGCATCCTCTCGCAGGGGGTGGCGGTGGTACGTGTGGAGCGTGTACGTACCAACAAGGTGCCGTATCGTCCTGAGCCGGAAGTGGATGATCTGCCGGAATTTGATTTCGAGATTACAGAATATACAGTTCCTGAAAACGGAATTATGCACCTTCCTAAGAAAGGAAAGGTGCATAAATAATTAGAAATTACTTCTTGTTTCGCTTCATCGTATTGACCTTCACCACGGTGACGTACGATACGGGTTTGCCGTCGTGTTCTGCGGAGACGAGCAATCTGGCTTCGCCGTCCTTGATGCGGCGGTCTGCCTTGACGGAAGCGGTGTAGCGTATGCCGCTGCCAGGAGCGATCTGCTCCACCAGAATGCTTGGCGAAATCTGGATATGGCGGTTGTCTTCTGCCTCCTTTACTGTGGGTATGATGCCGAAGACGGGCAGGTCCGAGTGATTATATATCTCGAACACCATCTTGCCTTCTTCGTCGGCTTCCAGTATGCCGTCTCCGTTGGCGTCTGTAAAGCTGACATTCTTTATCTCGAGACGCTCGGCGTCAGCCCTTTCCAGCGTGCTTGCGCTGACGGATGACGATCCGTATCCGGTGGTGTCTGCATTGAAGTCGATGCAGTCATTGCCAGAATTGGTGGTGTCCACCATCTGCGACGGGTCGATTTCCTGACTGTCATCCGCACCGTTGTAAGAGTGGGCGTATGTATCGTCGTCGTATTGCTGATTACGTGTAGCCGCTCTCTTCTGCCTTTGTATGCGTTCGTTGCGTTGTCCGAGCCTCTCGCTCTGTTCTGCCTTAGCCTGTTTGTCAGCTGAATTGCCTATGGCTCCACCCACGATGGCACCTCCTGCCATACCGATGAGCGTGCCGACGTCGCTGCCGCGCGGTCCTCCGGCTATGCCACCGATGGCAGAACCAACGACCGAACCTAACGAACTGCCGGCATAAGCGCCCGCACCCGCTGCCGTCATACAACTGCTTACAAGAACAGCGCCGCTGACCAATAATATCATATCCTTTCTCATGATGTATATCCTCCTTGTTCCTATTTATCTAATTGTCTGATTTTCTTTTTGCAAATATATAAAAAATATGATATAACTACCATATTCTTAATGCTAAAAGAAATATAAAACAATAATCGAAAGGAATTTTAGAACTTCATTACTGATAAAACTACAATTCCTTTCGATATAAAACAGCAATTATCTTTCGCCGTTGAGCATCGCCTCCAGCTGATGTATCATCTTCGAAGTTTCTGCCGGATCCTTGCTGAGAACGGCGGGAGCAAACTTGCTTACCAAGGCATTGAGCTTCTTTAAGTTGCCCTTCTGTCCGTTACGGCGATAGAGCTGGCGGAGCTGCCATATCTTTTCGGCGTTTTGGAAGCCTTCCACAAGTCGCTCGAAGCGGATGCTTGGGCGCGGTCCGGGATAGATGCTGTATGTGTCGCCGGCTGCCCAAGTGCGGAAACGTGTGTCGCGCAGAGGGTCTTCCGTCCAGCTGTTTACTGCCCAGCGCAGATATCCGTCATAGTCGGCAGCTACCGCATGTACGCCAATCCATGCCGCTTCGGCAGGTGAGGAGAACGAGAAGGTGCCGGGGAACGGTTCGGTGCAGCAGGTATAGTATGTGCTTATCTGTCTGCGCTCTCGGCGTTGGCGCAGCACTTCTTCAGGGAATTTTTGTCCGTAAGGGATGGAGAGATAATAGAGGTCCTGCTGTATCTCGTCATGATAGTTGCCTGCAAGCGTAATCTTGAAGTCAGGATCTGCGTCCTTTATCACCTTGATGGCAGCCTTCATTGCCTCCATCGGGCGTTCGTCCATGGAGATGGCGGTGCGGCTGAACCATCCTTTATGGCGCAAATGACGGGCGAAGTCGCGGAGGAAACCGCCCCAATAGGCAGCGTATGCGGAGTCGCCCGGCTCGGCACGCACAAACTTCACGCGGTTCGTCGCTTCGTCATAATAGTCGAAACTGAGGTTCCAGGGTATCATGGTGTAGCAGGAGATGAGCGCATCACGCATGCCCACCTCGTCAGTCATAAACTCCACCCACTTGTCGAATACTGCATAGCTGTACGTCCACGTACCGTCGATGTGGCGGATGCGCGTCACCATGCTGTCGTACGGGTCGAAGGTCTGACCGTTCCACGGCTTGTGCATGATGGAAGCCGTGATGGCGTGCTGTCCGGCGTCAGCCAGCATGCGCATTATAGGCAGCATTGCGTCCATGTGTTCGCGGCTCCACGGCTCCACATCATAATAGCGAGCCACGGCGTAAGGGTTCTGCCAAAGGTCGATATTGAGGTGCCATTTCGACGGTTCGGTAAGCTCACGGTCCGTTACTTTCAGCTCTATCTTCAGCTTTTCGTCCTTCATTCCCTTGCCGCTTACGCACAATGTGCCCTCGTAAATGCCCGGCTTGGCGTCGCGCGGCACACGGATGTTGAGCCAGATTGGTTGTGTAGAGGTTCGTTTTACAGCCAGATATTTATTCGTGTCGAGCACGTCAGCCACAAGCGACGAGTCCCAATCAGCCTTATTGTCGCGACAACCGCAGCCTCCTTTTCCGTCTTTATTGAGTTCGTCGGTCATGACGTATCGCACGAAATAAGGCTGGGCGTTGTCTGACTTTATCACGCCTCCCTTGGCAGATCGGAGGTCTGAGACGCTGAGGCTGACGTTGTCAAGGTCGCGGAGCGTATAGATGACCGCCTGAGCGTTGACACGTTCGCCGCGCCAAGCCGACTTTCGGAGCGAGCGCGAGGCTGACAATCCGGTTGGAACCGCATGTTTGCCATAGCGTACGTCGGTGGAAGCCCATGCCGTACGGACGCTGTCGCGTCCGAGGCTGCGTGTCCAAAGCTCTATAGGGTTGTGCGGTTTGGGGTCGGCAAGCTCCTCGTATATTCCTAACGGCGTGTCTGCCTTGCCTTGTTTCTGCGCATACAACGCGATGGGAGCGACGATGGAGGCAACGATGATAAATGAAAGCTGTAAGAGTAGTGTGTTAAGTATTCTCATCTCTCTTTGTTGTTATAAGTGTATACGGTAGTTTGTTTATTATTTCATAATTGTCTATGTAAAGGTAAGGCTATTTATCCGGTTGACAAAGCAAAACCTTGTTTTGTGATTCATTTTTTTAGTTGTAGCGTTTTTTTATAAATCCAAATGACTGAAAATCTAAAAATTAATGTAATTTTGTGTACTGATAGGTTGATAGGAAAATATTTCAGAAATACATTTACCGATATGACTAATCTTCTTCTGTTACAATACACTTGCTTTCTTGTGTCACTGTTATTAGCGCCTATAATAATAGTGTCGTATTTCATACAGGAAGGTACAAATCGCAGATATGAGCGTTCCCGCTGGATGCTGGTCACTGCCGTACTCCTTCTTGCTCTCCATTATTTTCTTCAGATGCGCTTTTCCATCCGTGCCACCACAGACGCCGGCGCCACGGTGGTGAACATCCTCTTCTATACTCCTGCTGCCTTTCTCTTCTCCGGCTCAGTACTCGGACTTGAAGGCGACCGTCGGCGATTCCGTAGCTATGTGTTGTTCGGAGCCATGTGTACCTTTCTCATACTATTGCTGTTTTTTATAGGGTGGCTGAGAAACGGATGTCTGGAGATGCCATACGTGCAACCCATAATGCATGCAGTGTACTTCGTGGTAATGATCGTGTTTGTGCTTGTCCCGTGGAAGGCTATAAGGCGTAGCCGTAAGAGGGTCATCAACGAGACAGGTGGCGATATCGTACCATACAATCGCTTTGTAGGCTCTGCCTATCTGCTGATGAGCACCACATTGTCCGTGCTTGTCATTGCGATAGTCTGGCGACCTTTGCTTTTCATAATAGCTCCGTTCGGACTCTTTGCTATCTTTTTTTACGTCCTCTGCTTCGTCTATCTCGGTTTCGGAATGGCATCCATCGGGGACGTGCTCGATGAGGATGTGTCGGGTGAAGAATCGTGCGGAGCTGATGATGATTCGGACAATAAGGAGAAAGAATCTGTGCTTTACCCTGCAGAAATGGCGGAGAAGGTGGGTATGGCATTGGATAAATGGGTGAAAGAAGGCGTTATCGCGACTCGAGCACTAATATCTCAAAGGTTTCGCGCGAGGTTTTTCTTTCGCGTCGCGAACTGAGTGAGTATTTTGACCTGCATCTGCATTCCACATTCCGTATCTGGCTTTCCGACATCCGGCTGGCGGAAGCGCAGAAGATGATAGCCGCGCATCCGGAATACAGCAACGACACCATATCCACTTCCTGCGGTTTCTCGTCGCGCAGCCAGCTCTACAAAATCTTCAGCGACAAGCTCGGAATGTCGCCGAAGCAGTGGAGAGAGAAAAACGACGTGGGGGAGCAAACGGGGTCAAATTCGGATGAAAACGAATGAAAAACGGCCTTTAGGTGTCCGATTCATACCGAATCAGACACCTAAATCAATGGAATCGGACATATACCCATAGCAATCGGACACCTTTTTACGGTGTTTCTCGTTAACTTTGTGATATGAAAAGTGTGGAGCGCCATGCTTTTTTATCAACCTATTAATTTTCAAAGCACGAATAGATTGAGAGAAATATGGGCATTATTCCATTAACAACACAGAAAGTAGAAAGTAATATGTACAGATGTTACAAGCAAGAGATTAACACAATCAAAGCCCATAACGAAACCGATAAGATTTGAAAAAGGCTGCAGCAAGTGATTGCCGCAGCCTTTTAACGTATATGGAAGTCCGAGGGTTTGTCAAAAGAGAAGTAATGTCTGCTAACTTCCATCCATCGTAGATGGATTAATTTCTTCTTAAATTCAGATAACTTCCATTTTGACTCCTCTCTTGTCTCTTTTTTTCTTTTATTCTCCCACGAGTGTTATTCCGTTGTCGGAGATGGTAATGAGTCGGCGCTTATACAAGTCGCCCACCGCACGCTTATACACCTTCTTGCTCACCTGGAAGCGATGCTTGATGTCCTCAGCGTCGCTCTTGTCGCCCAAATCACAGTGTCCGCCATTGTCGCGCAGATACTGTAGGAGCGTTTCGGAGAAGTCGAGTGTCTGCTGGCGGCCCGTGGGCTGTAGCGTAACATCAATCTTTCCGTCTGGACGAACCGTTGAGATATATCCCTTTACGCGGTCGCCGGTGTGCAGATAGCGGAACACCTGGTCTTCGTATACCAGTCCGGGGTAGCAGTTATCAATGATGACCTTGAATCCCATCTCCGTCTTCTGCCACACCAGAAGATCTACTTCCTGTCCGTTCTTGTAGTAGGGATGGCGTTCGCTGAAGTAGCGTTCCACCTTTGCTGAGGCCACGATGCGATAGCTGTCCTCGTCGATATGTACGTGTACGATGTATTTCTCGCCCTTCTGCATACGCATTTTCTGTTCGCGGAACGGACAGAAAAGGTCCTTCATGAGTCCCCAGTTGAGGAATGCGCCGTACTCGTTCACCCACGCTACCTCAAGGTAAGCGAAGTCGCCCACCTTGCAAAGCGGATGCTCAGTAGTGGCAACCGGACGTTCGTCTTGGTCAAGATAGACAAACACCTCCAGTTCGTCGCCGGGCTTGACGCCCTCTGGTACGTAACGTGACGGCATCAGAATCTCTCCCTCGTCGCCGCCGTCGAGATAAATTCCGAAGTCAACTTCCTTGACTACGGTCATCTTATTGTAATCTCCAAGTTTTATCATATAATATATGTTAGGGTGATTTTTTATATTATTCTGAAATTTCTGATGAATCAGATTGTTCTTTTTCCGGCTCCACGATGCGTCCGTCCACGATGTGAATGGTGCGGTCGGTGATGGAGGCGAGGTGTTCGTCATGTGTGACGATGACGAAGGTCTGTCCGAACTTGTCGCGCAAATCGAAGAACAGCTGATGGAGTTCCGCCTTGTTCTTCGAGTCGAGCGAACCTGAAGGCTCGTCAGCGAATACCACGGCAGGATTGTTTACGAGAGCGCGAGCCACTGCCACACGCTGCTTCTCGCCGCCCGAAAGTTCTGCGGGCTTGTGCGAAGCGCGGTCTGCCAGTCCCATAAACTCCAGCAGTTCCATGGCGCGTTCCTTGGCTTCCTTCGGGTTCTTGCCTCCGATGTATGCGGGGATGGTGATGTTCTCCAGCGCCGTGAACTCAGGCAGAAGCTGATGAAACTGGAACACGAAGCCGATATGACCGTTGCGGAACTTGCTCAGCTCTGACGAACTCAGCTTGCCTACGTCCACACCGTCCACCATAATGGATCCGCTGTCCGCCTTGTCGAGTGTGCCCATTATCTGCAGCAGCGTGGTCTTGCCGGCACCGCTCGGTCCGACAATGCTTACCACCTCGCCCTTGTTGATATGCAGATCGATGCCCTTGAGCACCTGGAGGGAGCCGAAACTCTTGGTTATGTTCTTTATGTCTATCATAATTTTCCTCGGATGTTAATGTTTTGTCAGTTTATATAGCTTTCTTCTTACCCACGTTATTTTCCTGCCAACCCACTTGTGCATGGTTTCGTACAGGCTCATGTCCTCGGTATGCTGCGACTGTGCAAAGGTCATCTCCTCCATAGCGTCGCCGTGCTGGTCGGGGAAGATAATCATGATGTTCTTGCCGGAGAAGTGGTTCTGTATTTCGTCCGGCAGTCGTTCCAAGGCGTTCTTGTGCGACACGGTGCCCTTACGCGCCGTCACGACTATGAAGAGATGGTCATCTGATATGGATGAGGCTATCTGTGGCATCTCCATCCAATGATCCATGCGTCTCAGCGATACGCGCATGGCGGAATGGCGGTTGCGGATGTATTGCTCGATGAGGGGCAGCACGTCGTCACGACCGTAGAACTCGGTTTGGCATTCCATATTCACGGCAAGGCGGCAGACACGCTCCAGCCAGCGATAGAAGCCCGGTTCGAACTGTGCCCTTGACGGAACAGCTACGTGTATGCGGCGTATGGTGGAGAGCGGCTGGCAGAGACGCGCCATTATTATCTGCGAGTTGAGGCCGTTGAAGAGGCTCTGATGGAAGGCGCCCCAGAACTTCTGCGACACCTCCTTGTGCATGTGCATACCGATGAGCACGTCGGTGGCACGGAATTCCTTGAAGGCATGTCTGATGCCGTTGGCGATGTTGGCAGCCACACGCACCTGCGTGGTCATGGTCATGTCGGCAGATGCGGCGTACTTTGCCATGCGGTCGAGCAGTTGCTGTCCCTGCTCCTGGTGTCTGCGCATGTCTTCATCGTCGTAAACCACGTTCAGACCCACGAGCGTCGTCGTGTTCTTGGCGTTGCGCATCATCATAGCCACGTTCACGAGGCGCTGGGCATACTCAGGATACTTCATCGGGATGAGAATCTTCTCTTCCGTCAGCTTCGTGTCCTTCTCGTCTGCTATTTCCTTGTCGCGCAGCGTGATCTGCTGTGCGGCTTGTTCCGTAATCATGGACGATATGATGCAAGTGAAGAGAATCATTATGACGATGCCGTTGAGCATGTCGTCATTGACGAGCGACTGTCCGGGCGCTGTCTCGATGTTCATGCCAATCATCAGCATGGCGATGGCTCCTGCCGCATGCGCCGACGTCAGACCGAACATCATGTTGCCCGATGATATCGGCAGACGGAACAGCTTGCTGGCGATATAGGCTGCAAGCGCCTTGCCCAACGTGCCGAATCCGGCCACGGTAAGCACCACCATGAGGATGTTGCCGCCTTGGAAGAGCATGCGCACGTTGATGAGCATGCCAACGCCGATAAGAAAGTAGGGGATGAAGAGGGCATTGCCGATAAACTCGATGCGGTTCATCAACGGCGATACGTGCGGTATGTAGCGGTTGAGAATCAGTCCGGAGAGGAACGCGCCGAAGATGCCTTCTATGCCAACCGACTCGCCGAGCGTGGCGCTCATGAAGAGGATGGCAAGCACGAATATGAACTGCATGACGGCATCGCTATAGCTTCTCAAGAACCAGCGTGTAAGGCGAGGGATGCTGAGCGCCAGCGCCACGCTGTAAAGCACAAACTTGCCCGCGAACCATAGCCAGAACCCGAATGTGGTCTCGCCCTTGTATGCCTCCACGACGGCTGCAAGCACGAAAAGCGCCAGCAGCAGGGCTATCATGGAAGAGCCTACCGAAAGCACCACGCTGGGCTTCTTCTGCAGGCCGTAACGTCCCACGATGGGGTAGGCGATGAGCGTGTTTGACGCCATGATGCATCCAAGGAGCAATGAGGCTATCTGTGAGTAATGAAGCAGGGTGAGGCTTGCTACGTAAGTGATAATCAGCGGAATGGCGAATGTCAGCAGTCCGAAGACGCCGAACCGTCCCTTGTTTCGGCGCACGCCGTCGGTGTCCATCTCAAGGGAAGCAAGGAACATGATATAGTAGAGTCCCACTTTGCCGAACAGCTCGAAGGAGTTGTCGCGTTCAAGGATGTTGAAGCCATACTTGCCCACGGCAACGCCAGCCAACACCATGCCGATGATGTGGGGGATGCGCAGCTTGCCCATGATGATAGGGGCGAAAAGAATGATAAGCAGCACCACGAAGAAGATGATTGTGGGGTTGGTTATCGGAAAATAGCTGGCGATGTCGGTCATATAATTATGTGTATATTTGTATAATGCAAAGTTACACATAAAAATCCGTAATCTTATTATGATGCCAATAAAAAGAAAGCAGTGCTGACTGTATGGGGATGCAGAAAGTCATGCTTCCCCATCAGTTTGCACTGCTAAAACCTATATTATCCTAATTATACCTCAATGGTTTCGAGTTATAACATTTCATCATTCTCAGCATTAGTATCTTGCTGAGAATTCGCTTACGTTCAGAACGCGGAACTGGAAGTCGTCTTCATCGTCCATGTAGTCCTGATAAATGCGCATCTTCTTGCCGTCGAAGCGTACTGTTACGTCTGCGTAATCGTCGTCGTCATCGTCATAGTCGCCGATTTCGAACGGCTCCCAGCAGCGAAGGATGCCGTAATTGGTGTCTTTCCATTCCCAACGACCTATCTCTACGTCGCCGTCCATATAGAAGCAAACGAATGTGCCGCAGGGCGAGAAGATGGTGCGGTAGCAGTAGTCGTCCTTGTCGTCAAGGATGTCATCCTCGTCGAAGTCCCATTGCTTGCCTTCAGGCGATAAGGTTACCTCCTGGTACACTCTGCCGAGATTCAGCCATTGCTTGCCGTAAGCGAAGTAAACGCCGTTGGCGTAAAGCCATGTCTCCGAGCTGTCCATTCTCCATGAGCGGCAGAGCTGGCGTATAGCTGGGTCTGGCTTATACTGGAAGTCGATGTCTACTACGATGGTGATGTCCACACCGTAGCTGTTGGTGTACGTAATGGTGGCGTTACCGGTGATGCCGTTGTCCTTGATGCGGATGGTGGTTTGGTTGCTAAGCTGGTAAACGCCGTCCTTTACGCGTGTGTATGTACCATAGATATACAGACCGTCATCAATGATGATGGTGCCTTCAGCGTCAACGGCGCGTGTCTTCATACGCTCTGTGCCATGCTTCTTGAAGATGGCCGTAGAGCCGTCAGCCTGGCGTGTCACGCCGACAGTCTGCTGCTGTGCCTTCTTTGCTTTTGGTGTGGTGATGAGGAAGTGGCCGTCTGCGAAGAGCTCTATGGAGTTGAACTCCTTGTCTGTCTTGCCGTCACCCCAAGTCTTTACGTCCATCTTGATGGCGTCCTTGGCATATTGCTCATCAGCGTTGTTGCCGAGTGTGAATTCTGTGGAAGGCTTTGCACCGTCAGGGAATTGTGACTGCTTCTCGTTGTCGTCGCTGTCACATGCCACGAAGCCTAATGAGGCGATGACGATAAGTAATGAATAAAGAATGTTTCGTCTCATAATGTTTGGTTTTTTAGTTGTTAGTAAAATGTGGAAGGTTATGTATTGTAACCTTTATCGCTTTATTTGCTTACAAATCCGAAGATTTGAGGCTTGTTGAGTTATGTGGTTGCAAAGATATGTAATATAGTTTACATTTGCAACACTTCCGGAATAGAATAATTTATAGGAATTTCTAACGAAATCTAATTATTGTAAACAAACTGACTGTGTGGGCACAAAAAAAGGCATTTGGTTTATTTTTGTAAAAACCAAATGCCCTGATGTCTTGCTTTTTGCATGTCAATAGCATGCTTTTGCGCTATTAATAGCCTGCTGTGAATGTATTTACGGCTACGATATGTGCGGTCATGAGTTCTTCTGTTTCGGAATAATCCTCATAAACGCGCATCTGATTGCCCTTGAATCGTACTGTAACGTCGCCAGACCAGTCGTCATCATCATCGACGTACGGGTCCCAGTAGTGCATGATGCCGTTGCTCTGGTTGCTCCATTCCCAGCATGCCACGTCCACGTCGCCGTCCATATAGAAGCATACGTATGTTCCTGAGGGTGAGAAGATCACGCGGTGGCAGTATTCTGTATCAGGATCAAAGAAATCGTCCTCTTCTATGCCCCACTTATTTGCCGAAGGCGAGAGCTTGATGTCGTGGTACACTCTGCCGTTCTCCATCCATTGCTTGCCGTGTGCAAGATAAGCTCCGTTCATGTACATCCACATCTCGAAGCTGTCGCATCTCCATGAGCGGCAGAGGCTGCGGTTGGGTGTGGCGGTCTTGTCCTGCGTGGCAAGGCTTACATGTACGTTCGACTGGACGCCGTAGCGGTTGGTGTAGGTCACCTCTCCTCTTCCTTCTTCCACGTCATTAAGGAATTCAATCACGGAGTTGTCGCTCAAACGGTAAGTGTGGGCATTCACGCGTGTGTAAGTACCATACTGGTATTTGCCGTTGTCGATGTCCATGGTGCCGTTGTTGTCGGTGGCGCGGGTCTTGAGATGCTTGGTGCCGTGCTTCTTGAAGATGGCGGTGGAGCCGTCTGCCTCACGCGCCACGCTTACGGTGCGCTCTGGGGCGTGGGGGGCAAGTGGCGTGGTTATCAGATAGTGGCCGTCGCCGAAGAATTCAATGGATGTGAAATCCATTGTGGTGTTGCTCTCCCATCCTTCCACGTTCAGCTTCATAGCGTCTTCAGCGTGTGCTTCGTCCTCGCAGTCGCCGAATGTGAACTCTTGTGTAGGCGTAGCGCCATCGGGCACCTTGCCCTCCTTCTCGTCGTTATCGCTTTCGCAGGCTACGAAGCCAAGCGAAGCAAGGGCGATAAGGCATGAGTAAAGAAAGTTTCTTTTCATAATTTCCTTGTTGATAGTTTTTTTTATGATTTTTGATTGTAGGTTATGATGTGGCATTGTCTACCATTGTTTTCTTAAAGTCTGAAGGCGATGTAAGCTCTGATGCCGCTCTGCTTGAGAGTGAACTTCTCGGTGTTGAATAAGCTGGCGCTTTTGTCTTCGCTGTTGTCAGAATCGTAGCCTTCTTCCTCATCCTCATCGCCGCCAAAGTCGGTCTGAGTGTACTTCACCTTGCCCCATACGCCTTCCACGCCGAGAGAGATGGCTTTGTATGCCACTGAAACGCCGGCTGCCATCATACATCCGAATCCGTATGAGAAGTTGTCGTTCTGGATAATGCTGGAAGCAGTAGGCATTACGTGGAAGTAAGCTGTAGCGATGAGCTTGTTCCAGGGATTGACGCTGACGCTCGGACCTACGTGGAGACTATAGTCAATCTTGTGCATGCCGAGGTCTATTCCGGTAAGCTCTGAAATGCCGATGTCGCCGTCAGGGTCGCCGCTTACGATGTCGTCAAATCCGTCAGAAGCGCGTGTGCCGCTCTCGCCGCTGTACGAAATTTCCTTAAGCTCCAGCTTGGAGTAGGTGACGTCGATGAATCCGTAGTCGATACCGAACTTTATCATTCCTGCTATTGGCTTGCTGTGAAGGTAAGATGTGCGGCCCTTCTGGATAAAGAACGAACCTTTGGTCTTCCATTTCATCTCCTCGCCGTCAGTGCGCTCGAGGTTTGGCGATGTAATACCTATTTTCCAGTACTTTCTGCGCTTCCATGTCTTCTGCGTTTCCTGCTCCTGCTCCATGGACGCCATGCGGGTCTCCATCTGCACAAGTTTCTCTCTCAATGTGTCGGCAGGCGCAACATTGTCGTCCTGGTCTGCTGCATCGGCGGCTATAGGGCTGGTGACTGTTGTGTCGATAGAATCAGAAGATGCAGTGTATGTCTGCATAGTAGACGCCGAAAGTGGCATTGCAAGGGTGGCTAATGATGCCACAATGATGGTCTTGAAGATTTTTCTCATTACTGTTTTTTCGTTATAGGCTTCCTACAGAACCTTAGCGAAGCCGGTTAATAAAAATAATGGTGTCGGCGTGGTGCTGACTATGCCCCAACTGCGTTGTAATGTTCGATAATCGAATTTTAACAATTTAAGGTACATAACGCCTTTATTAATGTTAATATGTGCTCTGTTTTTTATCTTATTGCAAAGTTATGTAAAAATGTGATAACTTGCAAGTGTTCCTTTATATGCTATTTTATATGACGTTTCGAATAATTTTGCATAAAATGCAGATTTTGTGTTTATTCTGCAATATGCTTGGAATAAAGCGCAATAAGGGAAGATGAGGAAAATAAAAATGCTCAGTTTAAAATAATGTTAAAACTGTTTGTGGTGTATAAAATGCGGCTCGGCTGATATTTGATTCGTGTATTTGTTACAAAGGGGTATAAATAAAAAAATCCCCGCAGTCTCTCCGAAGAGAAGACCACGAGGAAACACCCCTGTGGGCGCTGAGGGATTCGAACCCCCGACCCTCTGCTTGTAAGGCAGATGCTCTAAACCAGCTGAGCTAAGCGCCCGATTGCTTTTGTCATTACTTTTGTTGTTGTAATGCTTAGTTCTTTAAAGCGAGTGCAAAGGTAGGGGATTTTATTTAAACCTCCAAATGTTTTCGCAGCTTTTTTCAAAAAAACTTCAAAAAAGTGCATTTTTCTTTGTTTCTTGGGCTGTTTGGGGAGAATATATGGTGGTTTTAGGGGCGAATTCGAGGTTTTGCTGTATCTATAGATAAAGACTTATATAAGTCAACTCTGGCTCTGTTATTTATTTTTTTTCTGTAAATTGCAGTTTATTATTGTTTGTCTGCTATGTTAGGCAGGGCTTTGACAAAAACCTTACTCCACAGTCCGCTTATGGGCGCAAATCCTATCGGATTTAAATAAAAGGCTTTACATTAGGTCTTACGAGAACCATGTTCTCGACAACCTAACGTAAAGCCTTTTATTTGTGCACAGCACGCGCCCATAATCGGAAAAACAAGAAAAACACAAGGTTACACAGTAGCGGAGGTCTCCCCTCAATTTATTTAGTTATTACATCCTCATGTAACCTTGTGTTTTTCTTTGTTTTTCCGTTTGTGCTTTTCGAGAGAGGCAAAAGCCTCTCATTCATTTATGGCATATATGGGCGTTAGAACTTGTTCTCATAAGACCATATATACCATAAAGGAATTGCCGAAGGCTCGAAAAGCATAAGCGGACTGTGGAGAAAGGTTTTTGTCAAAGCCCTGCATAACATAGCAGACAGTCTCACAGATAAATTCCTGTTTAATCATTTATTAAAAGAAAGCGGGCTGTAAACCCAATAACCAATATAGCTTGTGCTATGCGATTATTGGGCTTACAGCCCGCCTTATTATGTCGTTAGTCGACTTATTCTTTATAATCTATGTATTTCTACCTTTATAGAATAGATATTCTTTTAGAATTCTGCGCTCTTCGGTGTACGCGGGAAGGGGATGACGTCGCGGATGTTCTGCATACCAGTTACGAAGAGGATGAGTCGCTCGAAGCCGAGACCGAATCCGCCGTGAGGGCATGATCCGTACTTGCGGGTGTCGAGATACCATGTCATATCCTTCATCGGGATGTGGCGCTCCTCAATCTCGTTCATCAGCTTATCGTAGTTCTCCTCACGGACAGAACCACCGATAATCTCGCCAATCTGCGGGAACAGCACGTCGGTGCCCTGAACGGTCTTGCCGCTCTTGCCGCCGAAGCCAGACTCCTCTGCGTCTATCTTCATATAGAATGCCTTGATGGCCTTCGGATAGTTGGTCATGATAACCGGCTTCTTGAAGTGCTCCTCCACGAGGAAACGCTCGTGCTCTGAAGCGAGGTCGTCACCCCACTCGCACGGGAACTCGAACTTCTTGCCGTTCTGGATGGCTTCCTGCAGGATGCGGATGCCCTCGGTGTAAGGCAGACGTACGAAGTCTGAGTTGAGCACACTCTCAAGGCGTGCGATAAGACCCTTGTCAATCATCTTGTTGAGGAACTCCAGGTCGTCCTTGCAGTTCTCGAGTGCCCAGCGGATGCAGTACTTGATGAAGTCCTCTTCGAGGTCCATAAGTCCGTCAAGGTCGATGAAAGCCACTTCAGGCTCCACCATCCAGAACTCTGCCAAGTGGCGCGGAGTGTTTGAGTTCTCAGCGCGGAATGTCGGACCGAATGTATAGATGGCGCCGAGAGCAGTGGCTCCGAGCTCGCCCTCGAGCTGTCCTGATACGGTCAGCGAAGTCTGCTTTCCGAAGAAATCGTCAGAATAGTCAATCTTTCCGTCCTCAGTCTTCTTGAGGTTGTAGAGGTTCTTGGTTGTCACCTGGAACATCTGACCGGCTCCCTCGCAGTCGCTCGCTGTGATAAGCGGAGAGTTGAAGTAGAAGTAGCCGTGCTCATGGAAGTATGTGTGGATGGCCATTGCCATGTTGTGGCGGATGCGCATCACAGCACCGAATGTGTTGGTGCGGAGGCGGAGGTGAGCATACTGGCGCATATACTCGAACGACTGTCCCTTCTTCTGCATCGGGTAGTCGTTGCCGCAGAGACCGTAAATCTCGAGGCTCTCGCACTGTATCTCTGATGTCTGGCCCTTGCCCTGGCTCTCCACGAGAGTACCAACGGCGCAGATGCAGGCACCGGTAGTGATCTGCTTGAGCATTTCAGCGTCCACCTTTGTCGGGTCGACAACAATCTGAATGTTATTGATGGTTGAACCGTCGTTGAGTGCGATGAAGTCTACAGCCTTAGAGCTGCGGTGGGTACGCACCCATCCCTTTACGCACACGGTCTGTCCGAAGTCGGTGCGCTTGAGGGCGTCGACGACCTTTGTTCGCTTTATTGTTTCCATTTAATTAAAACATTACTCGTTTTCTGTTATTATTCAAAAGCTCCCATACGCAGCATCTCCACTTCCTTCTCAGTGAGGAAGCGCCAGTCGCCGCGACGGAGGTTCTTCTTTGTGAGTCCTGCGAACTGCACGCGGTCGAGCTTAACGACGCGATAACCGAGGTGTTCGAATATACGGCGCACGATACGGTTCTTGCCGCTGTGGATTTCTATGCCCACCTGGCTCTTGTCTGTGTCGCTTGCATACTCGATGGCGTCTGCATGCACCTCTCCGTCTTCAAGCTCGATGCCGTCAGCTATCTGCTGGAGGTCATGAGCTGTTACATTCTTGTCCAGATATACGTGATATACCTTCTTCTTGAGGAACTTCGGGTGTGTGAGCTTAGAAGCGAGGTCGCCGTCGTTTGTCAGGAGGAGCACACCGGTGGTGTTGCGGTCAAGACGTCCAACGGGATAGATGCGCTCAGGGCAAACGTCCTTCACGAGATCCATGACAGTCTTGCGCTGCTGGGGATCGTCGCTTGTCGTTACGCAGTCCTTCGGCTTGTTGAGGAGCACGTAAACCTTCTTCTCCAGTGACACGGGCTGGTCATGGAACTTGATCTCGTCGGTGCGTACCACCTTTGTTCCGAGTTCAGTTACCACCTCGCCGTTAACAGTCACTACGCCAGCCTGGATAAACTCATCAGCCTCACGGCGTGAGCAGATGCCTGCGTTTGCAAGGAACTTGTTAAGACGGATCGGCTCGTTCGGATCGATATGCTCTTCCTTATACTCGATGCGCTTCTTCATGCTATACTTAGCGTTGGGATCGTATCCCTGCGTGCGCTGACGGTTGTTGTATCCGCCCTGCTGTCCGTAGCCACCGCGCTGATAACCGCCCTGCTGGCCGTAGCCACCACGCTGATATCCGCCCTGCTGTCCGTAGCCACCGCGCTGATATCCGCCCTGCTGTCCGTAGCCGCCGCGCTGCTGATAACCGCCACGCTGCTGGCCGTAACCGCCGCGCTGCTGATAGCCGCCACGCTGCTGGCCGTAACCGCCGCGCTGCTGATAGCCGCCGCGCTGTTGGTAACCGCCCTGCTGCTGGTCGCCGTCCTGATTAAAGCGCTGCTGCTGGTCGTTGTTCTGCTGGTCGCCTTCCTGGTTGTTGTTGTTATAGCGGGGACGATAACCTCCCTGCTGACGCGGCTGATAGCCCTGCTGGTCTCCGTCCTGATTGTTGTTATAGCGAGGACGATAGCCACCCTGCTGACGCGGCTGGTATCCGCCCTGCTCGCCGTCCTGGTTGTAGCGGGGGCGATAGCCACCCTGCTGGCGCTGCTGATAACCGCCACGCTGGTATCCGCCCTGCTGGCGCTGCTGATAACCGCTGTTGCCTGACGCTCCCTGAAGACCTGCTCCGAAGCCTTCGGGAAGGAATCCTCCTCCCTGGCTGTCGTTAGAGGTCTGCTGGCGCTCGGCGTTATAAGGACGCTGTGTGTGAATGCGCGGACGCTGCGGGCGACCGGTCACACTGCGATACTCTCTCTGATAGTTGCCTGCAGCACGGCCGTAGCTCTCGCTATTGCCAGTAGTCTGATCTGCTGCTTTCTGTTCCTGATTCTTTTCCAATTCTGAATCCATAATTCTTTTCTTTCTTTTTAAATTGTAATGTTATTGGCCTCTCGGCAAGTCACACCCATGGGATTTTTTGCATAGATGCGCTTCTTCTTAACTAACTATATATTGATAAAACTCTAATCTTGTTTTGTTGTCTGCTTTTCTTTTATGCCGTGTTTCAAACTTGGCTTAGATACCGGTGTAGTTGAGCGGAGTGATAGCCATAAGCTCTGCCTTTACTGCGTCGCTGACGTTGAGTGTCTTAACGAACTCGTGGATGCTCTCCTCTGTCATGTGCTTGTTGGTACGTGTGAGTGCCTTGAGTGCCTCGTACGGATGCGGATAAGCCTCGCGACGGAGAATGGTCTGGATGGCTTCAGCCACGACAGCCCATGTGTTGTTGAGGTCTTCCTCCAGCTTCTCCTCGTTGAGGATGAGCTTGCGCAGACCCTTCAATGTGCTCTGGATGGCAATGATGCCGTGTCCGAAAGGCACGCCTACGTTGCGGAGAACGGTAGAGTCTGTAAGGTCGCGCTGCAGGCGGCTTACCGGGAGCTTCTGGGCGAGGAACTGCAGCACGGCGTTAGCGATGCCGAGGTTGCCCTCTGAGTTCTCGAAGTCGATGGGGTTCACCTTGTGCGGCATGGCGCTTGAGCCTACCTCACCTGCCTTGATCTTCTGCTTGAAGTACTCCATAGAGATGTACATCCAGAAGTCGCGGTCGAGGTCGATGATGATGGTGTTGATGCGGCGCATAGCGTCAAACACGCTTCCGAGGCAGTCATAGTTGCTGATCTGTGTGGTGTACTGCTCTCTCTGGAGACCGAGCTTCTCGCTTACGAATCTGTTGCCGAAAGCCTTCCAGTCATACTCAGGATAAGCCACGTGATGAGCGTTGTAGTTGCCGGTGGCACCACCGAACTTGGCTGTCATCTTGCAAGCCTTGAGTTCTTCAAGCTGCTGTGTGAGACGGTATACGAATACCATGATCTCCTTGCCGAGGCGTGTGGGCGATGCGGGCTGACCGTGTGTCTTTGCGAGCATAGGCACGTCCTTCCATTCGTCGGCATACTGCTGGAGCTGAGCGATAAGCTCCTCCACCATAGGATAATACACCTCTTCGAGTGCCTCCTTGATAGAGAGGGGCACGCTGGTGTTGTTGATGTCCTGTGATGTCAGTCCGAAGTGTATGAACTCCTTGAATGCGTCAAGTCCTCCAATCTTGTCGAACTCTTCCTTGATGAAGTACTCCACAGCCTTCACGTCGTGATTGGTCACCTTCTCGATGTCCTTCACGCGCTGTGCCTTCTCCTCGTTGAAGTCCTGGTAGATGGCGCGCAGGGTGGGGAAGAGGTTATGGTCGAAGTCCTTGAGCTGCGGGAGCGGAAGCTCGCACAGCGTGATGAAATACTCTATTTCCACGCGTACTCTGTAGCGTATGAGTGCATACTCTGAGAAATAGTCAGCAAGGGGCTCTGTTTTGCCACGATAACGTCCGTCTATAGGCGAAATGGCTGTAAGCAAATCAAGTTTCATGTGCTTTGTATAGCTTTACTATAAAAAATATATATATTATGGTGCAAAATTACAAATTAAAATGATACCATCCTATATATTTCACATTAATTATAATCAAAAAATATTTTGAGAGACAAAATATTTTAGTTGAGAGTTCAGAGTTGATAGTTGAGAGTTATGATTAGCTTATGTTTTAATTCTTAAAAGCTATGTGGAGTAATCATAACTCTCAACTCTCAATTTTCACCTCTCAACTTGATATTACTCCTCCAGCGCTTGCGTAAACTCGCGGTGGAATGTTGAGAAGAAGTGGAGGTTTTCGCGGCGTGCTTCCTCATCGAGGCTCCACAGCGACTCCTCTCCTGCTCTGTGGGCCAGCACGCGACGGACGCAGCGGGCAATCTTTCGCTTGTTGTTTCGTGCCTGCAGCTGGTCGCCCTGGATGTTGTTGTGTGTGGCGTATGAGAAAGCGCAGAGTCGGCGCATGAAAGTTTCGTAGCGGTTGAAGAGCAATGCCTGTCGCATCATCTTCTCCGGGTCGGCGTCCAGTCCTTCCATGTCCATCAGTCCCTCCATGTTCTCATGGCTCCAGTCAGCCTCGTCCACCCAGAACCACTGGAATCCGAGTCGCTGTTCCATGTGCATGAGTCGCTGTGCGATGCTGTCCTCGTCCACGTTCTCCTCGGCTGTGAACAGTCCGAAGGCGAATCTTGCGAGTGACACGCCGTTCAGCTCCAGGCTGTCAGCGCCTTCCACCTCGTCGCCGACAAGCTCCACGCGCCAACGTGCCGACTTGTTCTTGATGAGTGCGGAGTGTGCTCCCATGAGCAGCTCGTCCAGCGTGCCCTGAAGCGGCAGCTCGGTTACGAGCGAGAGATTGTCGTGTATGTTGCGGACAGAGAGCGTGCCCTCGTCGTTAGCCACACACATATAGCTCAGTCGTCCTCCGTCGAGCGACAACTGGAAACGGTCGTTAGTGTCGTTGCCCACGAACATGTAGGCATAAGACGCTGCGTCTTTGTGGTTCACCTCGATGTCGCCCTGCACGTTGTTGTCTGTGGCGTCCTTCAGAGAGAATCCGATGTAGGGAATGCAGAGTCTAATGGTGAACGGTTCGCCCTTACGCGGTGTAAGTCGGCAGAGGATGCCGTCCTCGCCGATAAGGTCTTTCTTCACCAGCCATCCCTCGTCGGTCTCCTGCGCCTGCTCCACGCTCACGTCGCCGTACGACCAGTAGAGGTCGAAGACTATTTCGTTGTCGTCCTCGCGGACCACGGTCACGAAGTCTTCAGGGTCGTCGCCGAGGTATACTGCTTCCACGGGCTTCACCTCTTCGTCGCCGTCGCCAAGGACGCATACCTCAAGGTTGCCCACCATCGGATCGTCTTCCCACTCGTCCTCACCGGCTCCTACAGCGCGGAACACCACGAAGGTCAGTCTGCTCTGCTGGCGCGTGCCGTCCGGACGGCATAGGTAATATGTCGTCTCCTTAGGCAAGTAAATAGGTGTTGTGATGTACGGGCTCTGGCAGCGAGCCGAATATTCCACCTCTGTCCAGGCGGATAAGTTTGATTCAGTATTACTGCTGTTCATTTCTTAAAGCTACAATGTTATCCTTGTGTGATTTTATTTTGGGACTGCAAAATTACTGAAAAAATATGAGATAGTCAAATCTAACTGGAAATTAAAGGTGTTCGATTATTTGCGAACACGAAATAAAAGCGTTAACTTTGGAATTTATAGTCAATGACAATATGGAGGATATCACTATCAGAGTGTGTTATCTATTGGATATTAGTAATCATTATAAGTAAAAGCAATATGGATAAAGCGAAAATATATTCTGTGGACGAACTTGTGCCGTCTGTACCCATACATCCTGGTGAAATCATAAAGGATGAACTTGAGTCGCGTGGTATATCCCAACGAAAGTTTGCATCAATAATAGGATGTTCTTATTCGGTGTTCAATGAGATGCTCAACTGTAAGCGTCCGGTTACCACCGATTATGCGTTACGTATTGAGGCTGCGCTTGGCATCAAGGCATATATTCTTATGAACATGCAGAGCGAATATAATATTCAGACAGCTCTGCGTGACAATCGTTTGGCTGGTATCTTAAGTAAGATACGATCTGCAGCTGCTGTCTTTTAATCCCAAATCGGTCATTAGAACTTGAGGTTGTAACGTATTCTCGCACTCTTCGGCGGTTCTGCCGAATACAATATTTGCATTTCTGATGCTCAATACTATGAGTCTGGCGCACAACAAAATCTTTGGTGCGAAATTCTCGAGTTTTGAGCGGTAAGAGGCAACGTGTTAATACACAGTGTGTTATGCGGTTTTCTGACGAATCGCTATGAAATCCGACTCGCAAACGAGCCGTTTTCTTCTGCTATAGAGCCACTTTTACACTCCAATACCGTCGCTTTTGTAATACAATAAAGCCTCTTTTACACTCTGATAGTGGCACTATCGGACTGTAAAAGAGGCTCTATTGTTAAACGTGGGTGCCGTTTGCACAGCAAAACACCCTAAAAACAGCAAAATAAAACTCTATAATCAATTTTTATTTTGTAACATGTTTTTACTCTTTGTACAATATTTGCATAGCGGTGCGCTGCACCGCCGCCCGTCTACTTCTTCTGTGTCTTTGAGAACGAGTAAGGTGCGTCTGTGTCTGCTGTGCCGCGCTGCTTGTTGGGCGTCGGCGCGAGGTCGTAGACGAACTGCGCTCCGTTCATGAGGTCGGTGCGTGTGATGTAGTTGTGTGAGTAAGGCTTGCCGTTGAGAGTCAGGGCCTTCACGTAGCAGTTCTCCTCAGAGTTGTTGTTGGCCTTGATGCTTACTGTCTTGCCGTTCTCGAGGTGGAGCTTCATCTCGTCGAAGTAAGGAGTGCCGAGAACATACTCGCACGAACCCGGGCAGACAGGATAGAATCCCATGGCTGAGAATACGTACCAAGCCGAAGTCTGACCATTGTCCTCATCACCGCAATATCCGTCGGGCGCTGCCGTATACATGCGGTCCATCACCTGACGAATCCAGTACTGTGTCTTCCAAGGCTCGCCTGAGTAGCCGTAGAGGTAAATCATGTGCTGGATGGGCTGGTTGCCGTGAGCATAGTTGCCCATGTTCATAATCTGCATCTCGCGAATCTCGTGGATTACGGCTCCGTAATAGCTGTCGTCGAAGAGTGGCGGCACGTTGAATACGGAGTCGAGCATGCTGTTGAACACTTCCTTGCCACCCATAAGGTCGATAAGTCCCTGCGGGTCGTGGAATACTGACCATGTGTAGTGCCAAGCGTTACCCTCGGTGAAGGCGTCGCCCCACTTCAGCGGAGAGAAAGGAGTCTGGAACTTGCCGTTCTGCAGACGGCCGCGCATGAGGTTGGTCTCCTTGTCGAAGACGTTGCGATAGTTGAATGCACGGCGACGGAAAGGCTCAAGCTCCTTCTTCGACTTGCCGAGCGACTTGCCGAACTGATAGATGCACCAGTCGTTGTATGCGTATTCCAGTGTGCGTGCCACGTTCTCGTTTATCTTGACGTCGTAAGGCACGTAGCCCAGCTTGTTGTAGTATTCATGGCCCAGACGACCCGTTGACGATACCTTCGGGTGTACGTTGTTGGCACCGTGAACCACGGCCTTCCAAAGCGTTTCGGCGTCATATCCCTTCAGACCGCAGAGGTAAGCGTCAGCCACGATGGACGCTGAGTTGTTGCCCACCATGCAATCGCGATGACCCGGCGAAGCCCATTCAGGAAGGAAACCGCTCTCCTTGTACGCGTTAACCAGACCTTCCTGCATCTTCACGTTCATCGACGGATACATCACGTTAAGCAGCGGGAAGAGGCAGCGGAATGTGTCCCAGAAGCCGGTGTCGGTGAACATATATCCCGGCAGCACCTTGCCGTTGTACGGCGAGTAGTGTACTATCTCGCCTGCGGCTGTCTTCTCATAGAATGAGCGTGGGAAGAGCACCGAGCGATAGAGGCAAGAATAGAATGTGCGGAGATGGTCGATGTTGTCCGACTTCACCTCTATGCGACCTAAGACGTCGTTCCATGTCTTGCGGCCCTGAGCCTTCACCTCGTCAAACGAAGCACCAGCCAGCTCCTTGAGGTTCTCCATAGCCTGCTCCTCAGAGATGAAGGAAGAGGCGATGCGCACGTTCACCTGCTCGCCGCGGCGAGTCTTGAAGCCTACGATGGCACCTGCATGCTTGCAGTCGGCCTCTAATGCCTTGCTGTCCATCTTGCCGTTATTCACGGCTGTGGTGTAGGTGAAGTCGTGGTCGAACTTCAGCACGAAGTAGTTCTTGAAGTTGTCGGGCACGCCACCGTTGTTCTTCGTGGTGTAGCCTACAATCATTCTCTGCTCCGGCATGATCTTTACGTACGATCCCTCGTCGAAAGCGTCCACCACTACGTATGAGTCGCTCTCCGGGAAGGTGATGCGCATGATGGCAGCACGCTCCGTGGGCGTAATCTCCGTCACCACGTCATAGTCAGCCAGATAAACGCGATAATAGTAAGGTGTAGCCACCTCTGCCTTGTGCGAGAACCATGAGGCACGCTGGTCTTCATCGAAGACGGGCTTGCCGGTCTCCGGCATGATGCTGAACTGTCCGTAGTCGTTAATCCACGGGCTTGGCTGATGGGTCTGCTTGAAGCCGCGCAGCTTGTCTGCCGAATAGACATAAGCCCATCCGTCGCCCATCTTGCCGGTCTGCGGAGTCCAGAAGTTCATGCCCCAAGGGAGGCAGACTGCAGGATAAGTGTTACCCGTCGACAGCGAGTGCTTCGACTCTGTGCCTACCAGCGTGCTGACATAGTCGACGGGCTGATAGACCTTTGCCATGCCGACAATGGTGAATGTCAGCATGAGCAATGTGGTTAACAAGTGTTTTTTGTTCATTTTTGTTCTGTAGTTTTTTATTGTTTGTGATTTTTATTCAACTTCTTTTGGTGGTTTGTATAGTTTGAAGGCTCGTATCATATTCAGTCGTTTCTGCAGAGCATAGCGTAATAACCGATGCGATAAACCGAAAATGCCTTCAGCGATGGCTTGCGTCCCGTAAGATTTCGGAGCAGCATTCCTCGTGTGATACGGAATGACAAGCGCAGCAATGGCGCCAAGCCTAAGCGTGAAAGACGTTCCACGAGCGTCTGCACACCCGAATAGCCGCGCAGCGCGTCTCGCATGTCATGTAGCGTCTGTAGTCCCTCTTCCGTCTTCTGAAGAAAGTGGGCGTTGTCGTCAAATCGTGAGAATCCCACAGGGTTGTCCGTGTGAGCCACACGTATGCCGTTGTCTTTCAGCTCGCGTCCGAGCAGCACGTCCTCGTAGCCGTAGCGCGTGATGGAGACGTCGAAGGGGTGTGCCGTCATCACGTCACGCCGTATGAGGATGTTGCTGACGTGGAAAGCGGCGTAGGGATTGCGCTTACGCCATGACAGCGGATGGCTTTGTGTGGCGCCAAGCTCGTACAGATAGCGCAGGCAAGATCTTGGCTCTGTGTCCGTCGGCGCATGAATCTTCAGTCCGCCCACCACGGCTTCCGCTCCAAGCGAGTCTGCCTCGGCATACACGGCAAGGAAGTCTGCAGGGAGAGGCGAGAGGTCGCTGTCGATGAAGACGAGCCAGTCGTATTGCGCCAGCTCCACAAGTCGGTTGCGTGCTGCCGACCTTCCCACGTTATGATTGCCCCTTACGAAGCGGCAATGTGTAAGGCTTTCACACAGCTGTCGGTTGGCTTCCGCCTTTGCCGTGTCCGTGGAGCAGTCGTCATACACCACAATCTCGTAGCTTGACAGATTGTCGCCCAAGGCTTCCGCCTGACTATGAAGGGCTGTGATGAGCGGTCGGCAGTCGTTGTTGTATGAAGGCAGCAGGATGGAAAGTGATTTCAGCATGCTTAATGGTTTAGGAAGTTACTCGTTGTCCACCCTTGCTTCCTTCAGCAGCTGCGTCTTTCCTTCAGCCACCAGCTTGAGTATCAGCTCGCCGAAGAGCGTGTTCTGCCATGCAAACCAAGGGCGCGTAAAGTGGGATGCGTCGTTCACGTCGAACGATTCGTGGATGAATCCTGTGCCGGCATCCGTGCGCTGGAGCATCTTCAGGCATTCCTTTATCTCATCATCGTCCTTGCTGGTGAAGGCACGCATCATTATGGACATCGGCCAAGCCATACCCAGACCTACGTGCGGTCCGCCGACTCCTTCGCCCGCCTTGCCGCGGAAGAAGTAGGGATTGTCCTCGCTCCACACGAAGCGGCGCGTGTTCTGATATATGGGATCGTCCTCCGGCACGTCACCGAGATAAGGCATTGCGAGCAGACTCGGCACGTTGGCGTCGTCCATGAGGAAGTGATTGCCGAAGCCGTCCACCTCGTAAGCGTAAATCTTGCCATACTTAGGATGGTCCACTACGGCGTATTTCCTTAGCGCTTCGCTCACCTCGTCGGCAAGTTGTCGGCATTCTTTGGCTGTGGCAGCGTCGTTGTTGACTTTCTCCAGAATCTCAGCCGCCTTGCGCAGGGACGATACAGCCATGAAGTTGGAGGGCACGAGGAAGAGGAACGTCGCGGCGTCGTCGCTCGGACGGAACACCGAGGCAATAAGTCCGACGGGCTTCACGGGATTGCCCCATCCGTGATTGCATACCGTGTCGAGCTGGTCTTCCGTTTCGCGCTGGAAGTGATAGGTGCCCAGCCCCGTCTTGCGCTGCTGCTCATGGAAGACGCGCAGCACGTTCTTCACCGCCTTCTGCCATTCAGCGTCGAAGACAGAGGCGTCGCCCGTGGTCTGCCAGTAATGGTAAGCCAGTCGGATGGGGTAGCAGAGCGAGTCAATCTCGTACTTGCGCTCGTGCAGTTCGGGCTTCATGTCCGTAATGTCGTTCATCCATCCTCCATTGGGTTGAGGCTCCTTGTTGAATGCGTTGGCGTAAGGATCGATGTTGATGCACTTCAGCTGTCGTCTTATCACGCCGCGTATCATCTTCTTCACCTTCGGGTCAGCCTTGGCAAACTGTACGTAGGGCCACACCTGTGCAGCCGAATCGCGCAGCCACATGGCATGTATGTCTCCCGTATATACGAACGTGTCCTCCTTGCCGTCGCCCTCTCCGGCGTCGTAATGCACGGTGGTGTCGAGCGTATTGGGGAAGCAGTTCTCGAACATCCATGCCAGTCGGGCGTTCTCACGGATAAGACGCTTCACCTCACGAATCTTCTTCTCTATGGTGTCCGAAACGAAGAGGCGGTCAGCTTCCTTCGGTCGCTGGCAGGTGTAGCGTGTGTTGTCCGCAGGAGCAGCCTCCGCATTGCTGGCTGAGAGCGCCATTCCGGCAACTGCATCGTAGGAAGCGGCATGAGCTGCAGAGGCGGTGCACGCAGACATGGCTATGGCTGTTATGAATGTGGATATGATGGATTGTCTCATTGTTATGGTCTTGATGATAAAGTTCGGTGTTTTAGTATACCTACAAAAGTAGTAAAAAAATGGTATTTGTTAATACAAATTGCAAGACAAAATGTCCAAAAATTGCGTTTCCTATAAAAGAATGTATAAGTATTTAGTGTTTTGCCCGCTTTTTTTGTAACTTTGTACGGAATAAGGATAATTAGAAAGAGCAGTAACATTAAGATGAGTGTAACAGAAATACTTAACAGCCAGGACGGCGCCAAGCACTTCTCCTTTGAGGTGCTCCCGCCACTCAAAGGAGCTGGCACAGACAGATTGTTTTCCACAATAGAGAAGTTCAGGGATTTCGATCCTGCCTATATTAACATAACTACCCATCACAGCGAGTACGTCTATCGAGAACTCGACAATGGGCAGTTTGAGCGTCTGCGTGTGCGCCGCCGTCCAGGAACGGTTGCCATCGCAGCCACCATACAGAAGAATTTCGGCATACCCGTTATTCCGCACATTATCTGTAGCGGAGCGACAGCCGAAGACATCGAATACGAACTCATCGACATGCAGTTTCTTGAGATAGAGAATCTGCTGCTTCTCCGTGGCGACAAGGCCAAGGAGGACCGTATGTACACCGCCACACCGGGCGGACATACACATACGACTGACCTCATCCAGCAGGTGAACGACTTCAATCGCGGCTTCTTCGTGGACGGAACGCAGATGAAGCATCCCGGACAGCCGTTCAGCTTCGGCGTGGCGTGCTATCCCGAGAAACACGAAGAGGCGCCCAACCTGGAGATGGACATACAGTACCTGAAGATGAAGCAGGACATGGGAGCGGAGTATGCCGTCACGCAGCTCTTCTACGACAATGCGAAGTATTTCGATTTTGTGGAGAAGTGTCGCGAGGCAGGTGTCACGATGCCCCTCATACCGGGCATCAAGCCCTTCGCCAAGCTGTCGCAGCTGACCGTCGTGCCCAAGACATTCCATTGCGACCTCCCGCTGGAACTGGCAGAGGAGGTGGTGAAATGCAAGACCGACGAGGACGCCAAGCAGCTGGGCATAGAGTGGTCGACGGAGCAATGCCGCCAACTTTACCGTGCCGGCATCCGCAACATCCACTTCTATACGGTGTCTGCCGTCGACTCCGTACGTGAGGTGGCGAAGCGACTGCTGTAACTTTCAGTAAGACAAACCAAATAAAAACATAACATCGAATGCAATTCAATGAAGTAATAGGACAGTCAGGCGCCAAGCTACAGATGCAACAGCTGGTGGCAGAGGGACGTGTGCCTCATGCCATGCTCTTCTGCGGACCTTCGGGATGCGGAAAGATGGCGATGGCTATGGCGGTGGCTTCCGAGCTGCTGCGCCACAGCCGTCTGCTCGACAACTGGGGACATCCTGACCTACACTTCACATTTCCGACCATAAAGCTCCCGAGCATGGGTTCGGAACACCAGCCAGTCAGCGACGACTTCTTCAGTGAATGGCATGAGATGATAATGTCAGGCCCTTACTTCACGCTGGAGCAATGGCTCGCGTCCATTAACGTGGCAGGAGCGGAGAACAAGCAGGCGCTCATCACGGGAGCCGAGAGCGACGCTCTCTCAAGGAAGCTGAGCCTGAAGTCGAGTCAGGGCGGATATAAGGTGGCGATAATCTGGCTGCCGGAGCGCATGAATCTGACGAGCGCCAACAAGCTGCTCAAGCTGCTTGAGGAGCCGCCTTCGCAGACCGTGTTCATCCTCGTCAGCGAGGAACCTGAGAAGCTGCTCGACACCATATGCAGCCGCACGCAGCGCTTCGACTTCAAGCGCATCGCGGACGCGGACATAGAAGAGGCGCTCGTGGAGAAGCGCGGGTTGGAGCATGCCGACGCGCGAAGCCTGGCAAGACTTGCCAACGGATCGTGGACCAACGCACTCGCCGCCCTCAGTACGGGCAACGAGAACCGCATGTTCTTCGACCTCTTCACCATGCTTATGCGCCTCGCCTACACCAAGCGCGTGAAGGAACTCAAGAAATGGAGCGAGAGCATTGCGGCCTTCGGACGAGAGAAGCAGAAGCGCTTCCTCAACTACATGCACCGCATGGTTCGCGAAAGCTTCGTCTATAACTTCCATGAGCCGGAGCTTAACTATATGACGGCGGAGGAAGAACAGTTCGCGCAGAAGTTTGCGCCGTTCATACACGAGCGCAACATCATCGAACTGTCCGAGATGATAGGTAAGGCGGTGCGCGACATATCGCAGAACGCCAACTCCAAGATGGTGTTCTTCGACATCGCCATGCAGACCATCATCTTCATAACAAGGAAAAAATAAACATACACATAATATATACATACATATATATCATACTATACTACACCCATATACACATATATAATATATGAAGGACTTTAAGGACATGCAATTCGAGATATCCCGCGATACAGACCGCGGACTCTGCCATTGCGCCTGCGGCAGGCAGGACAAGCAGCTCAATACCTACGACTATCTGTATGATGTGCCGGGTAATGAGGAGGACACGGACCTCGTGGAGGTGCAGTTCAAGAATACGCGCAAGGGATATTATCATAACGTCAACCACCTGGACCTCCGTAAGGGCGACATCGTAGCTGTGGAGGCAAGTCCGGGTCACGACATCGGAGTGGTTTCGCTCACAGGCAGACTTGTGAAGCTGCAGGTGAAGAAGGCCAACCTCAAGTCGGCTGACGACATCAAGCGCATCTATCGCATCGCCAAGCCGGTGGACATGGACAAGTATTACGAGGCTAAGGACCGCGAACACGCCACGATGATTCAGAGTCGTGAGATAGCCAAGAACCTCGGACTGCAGATGAAGATTGGTGACGTGGAATATCAGGGAGACGGCAACAAGGCCATCTTCTACTATATAGCAGACGAGCGTGTGGACTTCCGCCAGCTCATCAAGGTGCTTGCCGACACCTTCCACGTGCGCATCGAGATGAAGCAGATCGGTGCACGTCAGGAGGCAGGTCGCATCGGTGGAACCGGACCTTGCGGACGCGAGCTTTGCTGCGCCACATGGATGAAGAACTTTGTAAGCGTCAGCACCAATGCAGCACGCATACAGGACATCTCGCTCAATCCGCAGAAGCTTGCCGGAATGTGCGCCAAGCTGAAGTGCTGCCTCAATTACGAGGTGGACGACTATGTGGAGGCAGGACGCAAGATGCCGGCACGCGACGTGGTGCTCGAGACATTGGACAGCGACTACTATCTGTTTAAATCGGACATCCTCGCAGGTCTTGCCACTTACTCGACGGGTAAGGGCGTGGCTGCCAACCTTGTGACCATCACGGCAGAACGTGCACGCGCCATCATCGAGATGAACAAGCGTGGCGAAAAGCCGGAGTCGCTGGCTGAGGACGGAAAGCAGAGAGAAGGCAATCAGCACTCAGACCTCCTTGCTGATGCTGATCTCTGTCGCTTCGACAAGAGCAAGAAGAATAAGAAGAAAAAGAACAAGAAGCAGCGCCAGCAGGCTAACGATGCCGCACGCCCTGCCAACGAGAACGCTCAGCAGCCGACAGCAGATGGCAACGCTCAGCCAAAGGCAGAGAATGGTCAGCAGCCTAAGGGCGAGAACGCTCAGCCAAAGGCAGAGAATGGTCAGCAGCCGAGACGCGACAATAACCGTAACAACCGCAACAACAACCGTCAGCGCCCAAGACCGGAAGGTCAGCGCCGCAACAATAACGGACCGCGTGGCGAGAACCGCCAGCCGCGAAACAATGCTGAGGCTAAGCCGTCTGCTCCCCAGCAACCTAAGCAACAGCCTGCTCCACAACAGCCGAAGCAGCAAAACACAACCGGCAATGAAGGTTAAGATAACACGACTTTTCGTATATATGGCAGCCATGACAGCAGTAATTGTCATGGCTGCCTGCAATGGTGGAATGGTGTATGACCGTTACACCAACACTCCCGTGTCAGGATGGGAGAAGAACGATACGCTCTATTACAGCGTTCCTGCGGTCAAGTCAGGTGGCACATACGCTGCCAATCTCGGGCTGCGCACCACCGACTCTTATCCTTTTACGTCGCTGACGCTCATTGTGGAGCAGCGTAAGGTGGCTGCCGACAAGGCTGTGACCGTCGTTACGGATACCGTAGCGTGCCAGTTGACCGACAGAAAAGGCAATGCGGCAGGAAAGGGAATCAGCTATCACCAGTATCAGTTTCCGGTCACGGAACTGATGCTCCAAGACGGCGACTCACTCTTTGTCAGCATTCGCCACGACATGAAGCGCGAGATACTGCCCGGAATAAGCGACGTAGGATTCTCGCTCACTCGCACCAAGTAAGCCCCATCACAATACATCCATACATCTTAATATGCAAGAACAGGAAACCATACAGCAGAAGGACGAGCGCTTCATGCGCCGTGCTCTTCAGGAAGCAGAGGCTGCAAGAGACGCTGGAGAAATACCCGTGGGAGCCGTTATCGTGGCTGGCGACCGCATAATAGCGCGTGCACATAACCTTACGGAGACGCTTTCGGACGTCACGGCTCATGCCGAAATGCAAGCCATCACCTCCGCTGCCAATCAGCTCGGAGGCAAATACCTTACCGACTGCACACTTTACGTGACGCTGGAGCCTTGCGTGATGTGCGCAGGAGCGATAGGATGGTCGCAGCTGAGGCGTGTGGTGTATGGCGCTTCGGACGAGAAACGAGGCTTCATGAAGTTCGCCCCCAAGGCGCTCCATCCCAAGTGCACGGTCACTACGGGAGTGCTGGAGGAAGAGTGCCGTCAGCTTATGACTGACTTCTTCCGCTCTCGCCGCTGTTAAGGCACACTATGAAAGCAACTGCAAAATAATATTAAAACCATGAGAATAAAACGGTTGAACGTTTGTTTTAACCGTTTTAAAACATTAACTTTGCAATATATTTACACAAAGAACACAAAAACGACATGCTCATGACTAGACAACATTCGTAAGAAGAGCATAAATATACATTAAGAACATTTCAGATAACGTCATAAAACCCCGTCTGCTAAAGTGGATTGGGCACTGTCGGCATTCCTGTCGTCAGCGATGGCAATATACCACAATATCATCAAGCCCCTCAATAATCTACCATATAAGAACCTATTAATTATCATTATAAGTTTTTTTCGGCTCACTTCCTCGTGATGAGGCAGTGAGTTTTTTTTGCCTAAAACTTCATTAATATACACTTTTGCATAGAAAAGAAGCCAAGGCATGAAAAAAAAATCGTAACTTTGCAAAGTAGAAATAATTTCCAAAAAACTATACAAGCAGTATGATTCTATTTTTCATGACTCCAAGCAAGAGCGTGATTGCCACAGGCGTGGATCACCAGCTCTCACAAGACGAGATCAATGAACTGTGTTGGCTTTACGGCGGTGCAACCCTCATCGAGGGCGAGACTGTCGAGGGTTTCTTCGTGGGCCCGCGCCGTGAAATGATTACTCCATGGAGTACGAATGCCGTAGAGATAACTCAGAACATGAGTCTCCACGGCATTTCACGTATTGAGGAATACTTCCCAGTAAGCTCCAAGGACGCTGATCACGACCCTATGCTCCAGCGTATGTACGAAGGACTCGACCAGGAGATTTTCACCGTTAATCACCAGCCGGAGCCTATCAAGCATGTTGAGAACATAGAAGAATACAACGAGCAGGAAGGTCTGGCGCTCTCATCCGAGGAGATTGAGTATCTCCACAAGATTGAGAAGCAGCTCGGACGCCCACTTACCGACTCTGAGATCTTCGGTTTCGCACAGATCAACTCTGAGCACTGCCGTCACAAGATTTTCGGCGGTACGTTCATCATTGACGGTAAGGAGATGGAGTCGTCGCTCTTTGCTATGATCAAGCAGACCACTAAGGAGAACCCCAACAAGATTCTCTCTGCTTACAAGGACAACGTGGCTTTCGCACAGGGTCCGGTTGTGGAGCAGTTCGCACCGAAGGATCAGTCTACAAGCGACTATTTCCAGGTGAAGGACATCGAGAGCGTTATCTCGCTCAAGGCTGAAACTCACAACTTCCCGACAACAGTGGAGCCGTTTAACGGTGCCGCTACCGGTACTGGCGGTGAGATCCGCGACCGTATGGGTGGTGGTGTCGGCTCATGGCCTATCGCCGGAACAGCTGTCTACATGACCGCTTACCCGCGTCTTAAGGACGACGAGGGCGTGGCTCGCGACTGGGAGGACATCATGCCCGTCCGCAACTGGCTCTATCAGACACCGGAACAGATCCTTATCAAGGCCTCTAACGGTGCTTCTGACTTCGGTAACAAGTTCGGTCAGCCGCTGATTACCGGCTCTGTTCTGACATTCGAGCACCAGGAAGGTGCGGAGAAATACGCATACGACAAGGTTATCATGCTTGCCGGTGGTGTCGGTTACGGCACAAAGCGTGACTGTCTGAAGAAGGAACCGCAGAAGGGCAACAAGGTTGTCGTAGTCGGTGGCGATAACTATCGCATCGGTCTTGGTGGCGGTTCGGTATCGTCAGTTGACACCGGTCGCTATTCTAACGGTATCGAGTTGAACGCCGTTCAGCGTGCCAATCCTGAGATGCAGAAGCGTGCTTACAACCTCGTTCGCGCACTCTGCGAGGAGGATGTCAATCCTGTAGTTTCCATCCACGACCACGGTTCAGCCGGTCACCTCAACTGTCTCTCTGAGCTTGTTGAGGAGTGCGGTGGCGAGATAGACATGACAAAGCTGCCTATCGGCGACAAGACACTTTCGTCTAAGGAGATTATCGCTAACGAGAGCCAGGAGCGTATGGGCCTGCTCATCGACGAGAAGCACATCGAACACGTACGTCGTATCGCTGAGCGCGAGCGTGCTCCGCTGTATGTTGTCGGCGAGACAACCGGTGACGCTCACTTCTCATTCAAGCAGGGCGACGGCGTTAAGCCTTTCGACCTCGACGTAGCCCAGATGTTCGGTCACTCTCCGAAGACCATCATGCGCGACGAGACAGTGGAACGCCACTATCGTGACGCTGAATATACACATGAGGAGAAGTCGGAGAACGGCAAGGACGACGTACTCGACAAGTATGTAAGCCGCGTGCTTCAGCTTGAGGCTGTGGCTTGTAAGGACTGGTTGACCAACAAGGTGGACCGCTCCGTTACTGGTAAGATTGCCCGCCAGCAGTGCCAGGGCGAGATTCAGCTGCCGCTTTCTGACTGCGGCGTCGTGGCTCTCGACTATCGTGGACGCAAGGGTATCGCCACTGCTCTTGGTCATGCACCGCAGGCAGGACTTGCTTCTCCTGAGGCAGGATCAGTGCTTTCAGTTGCTGAGGCTCTCACAAACATCGTATGGGCTCCGCTCGCTGATGGACTTAACAGCCTCTCGCTCTCTGCTAACTGGATGTGGCCCTGCCGCTCACAGAAGGGTGAGGACGCACGTCTCTACAGCGCAGTTAAGGCTCTTAGCGAATTCTGCCGCGACCTTAAGATTAACGTTCCGACAGGTAAGGACTCGCTCTCGCTCAGTCAGCAGTATCCTAACGGCGAGAAGATTATCTCTCCGGGAACCGTTATCGTAAGCGCTGGTGGCGAGGTGAGCGACATCCGCAAGGTGGTTTCGCCCGTACTCGTTAACGACAAGAACTCATCTATCTATCATATCGACTTCTCATTCGACGAGCAGCGCCTCGGCGGTAGCGCCTTCGCACAGAGCCTCGGCTTCGTTGGCGACGACGTTCCTACAGTGAAGAATCCTGAATACTTCGCTGACTGCTTCAACGCTGTTCAGGAGATGATTGAGAAGGGATGGATTATGGCAGGTCACGACATCTCGGCTGGTGGTCTTATCACCACTCTTCTCGAGATGTGCTTCGCCAACCGTGAGGGCGGTATGCACGTCAACCTCCACGACCTCGCTGGTGACGACATCATCAAGATGCTCCTCGCTGAGAACCCGGGTGTGGTTATCCAGGTTAGCGATAAGTATAAGGAGGAGTTCCGCACATATATGGAGGACAATGGCATCGGCTATGCAAAGATCGGTTATCCCACTCCGGCAGAGCGCACCATCGTCATCAAGAAGGACGAATACACACATGCATTCGACATCGACGCACTCCGCGAGACATGGTATAAGACTTCTTACCTCCTTGACCGCGACCAGAGCTTCAACGGCTGCGCACGCAAGCGCCGCGACAACTATAAGAACCAGCCGGTGGAGATGAAGTTCCACGACTCGTTCAAGGGCACTCTCGAGAGCTACGGCATCTCTGCAGACCGCCGCACTCCGTCGGGTGTGAAGGCTGCCATTATCCGTGAGAAGGGTACCAACGGTGAGCGCGAGATGGCTTACTCACTCTATCTTGCTGGCTTCGACGTTAAGGACGTGATGATGACCGACCTTATCAGCGGACGCGAGACACTTGAGGATGTCAACATGATTGTCTTCTGCGGTGGCTTCTCTAACTCTGACGTGCTCGGCTCTGCAAAGGGATGGGCAGGTGCGTTCCTCTTCAATCCGAAGGCTAAGGAGGCACTCGACAAGTTCTATGCACGCAAGGACACCCTCTCACTCGGTATCTGCAACGGTTGTCAGCTGATGGTTGAGCTCAACCTTATCAACCCGGATCACGAGAAGCGCACACGCATGCTCCACAACGACTCGCACAAGTTCGAGAGCAACTTCCTCGGTGTTGAGATTCCGCAGAACGACAGCGTGATGTTCTCTTCACTCAGCGGCGACAAGCTCGGCATCTGGGTGGCACACGGAGAGGGCAAGTTCTCATTGCCTGAGGCAGAGGACAAGTACAACGTTGTGGCACGCTACAACTACTCAGAGTATCCGGGCAACCCGAACGGATCTGACTATAACGTAGCTGGTATCTGCTCTGCAGACGGCCGTCACCTCGCCATGATGCCTCACCTTGAGCGTGCCATCTTCCCGTGGCAGAATGCCTGGTACCTCGCAGACCGCCGTCAGGACGAGGTTACTCCGTGGATTGAGGCGTTCGTCAACGCTCGCAAGTGGATTGAGAACTTCGGCAAGTAAGTTTATTTAAGCCGCAAGTATATATTTTAATATAACCCAAAAAGACTAATGACAGCCGTGAAAAGCTGTCATTAGTCTTTTCTCTTACACATCTTACATTTATCTACAACGCAACACCCATGACCAATTTCTATATAGACGCGTTCCGTGTTTTCTCAAAGATAGGACTGTTCACACTCGGTGGTGGATATGCCATGATACCTGCTATAGAGGCAGAAGTGGTGGACCGGAAGAAATGGATGAGCCGTGAGGAGTTTCTTGACCTCATTGCCGTGGCGCAAAGTTGCCCCGGTGCCCTCGCCATAAACATCAGCGTCTTCGTGGGATACAGACTGAAGAAGCTGCCGGGAGCCATCTGCACCACCATCGGCGCAGCCCTTCCCTCCTTCCTCATCATCCTTCTCATAGCCATGTTCTTCCGCCAGTTCCAGGACAACGCCGTTGTCGGTTCGATATTCAATGGCATCCGTCCCGCAGTAGTGGCGCTCATAGCCGTGCCCGTTTTCTCAATGGCGCGTTCGGCTCGCATAACATGGACCAACTGCTGGATTCCGTTCGTATGTGCTCTTCTGATTTGGATAATAAAGGTGAATCCGATATACGTGCTTGTTGCAGCAGGAGCATGCGGATATCTTTACGGCACGATGATCAAGCCGACAGAATAATAATATATAGCAATGATATTCCTACAACTCTTCATTACGTTTTTCCAGATAGGACTCTTCGGATTCGGTGGAGGCTACGGCATGCTGTCGCTCATCCAGACGCAGACCGTAACGCATCATGCGTGGCTAACTTCGGCGGAGTTTACCAATATCGTGGCGGTCAGCCAGATGACTCCTGGTCCCGTCGGCATCAATTCTGCCACTTACTGCGGATATGCAGCCGTACACAATGCCGGCATGGGAGAGTGGTATGCCGTCCTCGGCAGCGCTATTGCCACGTTGGCACTCGTCCTCCCGTCGTTCATCATAATGGTGCTTATCTGCCGCGTATTTATGCGCTACATGGACACGCTCGTCGTTCAGAGCGTGATGGCTGGCTTGCGTCCAGCCGTCGTCGGCCTTATAGCCGCAGCCGCCCTTATGCTTATGACTCCTGAGAACTTCTCCGCTCCGAGCGTCAATCCTTGGCAGTTCTGGATAAGCATCATTATTTTCGCTGCTACATTCTTCGGCACAAAGATAATGAAGATAAATCCTATAAAGATGATTTGTTGGGCAGCGTTCGCAGGACTTATGCTGCTTTATTAAGTTTATTATAAAACAAAAAAGTTAGGGAAGCACTACAAATGTGCTTCCCTAACTTTTTTTATGTCTATATCAGATGTATCCTAATCAGGATATCATCAGATGTATTCTCAGTTTTTACTTATTGTCCTCGATGAGGTTCTCACCGGTCATGTCGGCGGGCTGCTCCATTCCGAGGATGTGGAGGATAGAGGGAGCCACGTCAGCGAGGCGTCCGTCCTTTACTGTAGCCGAGTTGTTGTCAGTAACGTAGATGAACGGAACCGGGTTCAATGAGTGAGCGGTGTTCGGTGTGCCGTCCTCGTTGAGAGCGTGGTCAGCGTTGCCGTGGTCAGCGATGATGATGGTCTCGTAGTCGTTGGCCTTAGCTGTCTCCACCACTTCCTTCACGCAGTTGTCGATGGCGTGAACAGCCTTTGCGATGGCGTTGTAGATGCCGGTGTGACCAACCATGTCACCGTTGGCGAAGTTTACGACGATGAAGTCATACTCCTGTGTCTTGATTGCACCTACGAGCTTGTCCTTCACCTCGTATGCGCTCATCTCCGGCTTGAGGTCGTATGTGGCAACCTTCGGAGAGGGAACGAGGATGCGGTCCTCACCTTCGTACGGAGTCTCGCGGCCACCGTTGAAGAAGAATGTCACGTGAGCATACTTCTCTGTCTCTGCTGTGTGGAGCTGGCGCTTGCCGTTAGCCGAGAGATACTCGCCGAGAGTGTTCATTACGTTCTCCTTCGGGAAGAGGATGTTTACGCCGGTGAATGAAGCGTCGTACGGAGTCATGCAGAAATACTGCAGGTCCTTGATGGTGTGCATGCCAGCCTCCTCGTGCTCCTTCTGTGTGAGCACCTCTGTAAGCTCCTTGGCACGGTCGTTACGATAGTTGATGAAGATGACAACGTCGCCCTCCTCAATCTTGCCGTTAACGGTAGAGTTGTTGATAGGAAGGATAAACTCGTCTGTCACGCCGTCGTCATAGCTCTCCTGCATTGCCTTCACCATGTCGTCAGCCTGCTTGCCCTTGCCCTCTACGAGCAGGTCGTAAGCCTCCTTGACGCGCTCCCAGCGCTTGTCGCGGTCCATTGCGTAGAAACGACCGACGATGCTGGCGATGTGTGCGCCGTTCTTGTCGCAGCACTCCTGCACCTGCTCGATGAATCCCTTACCTGACTTCGGGTCGGTGTCGCGACCGTCCATGAAGCAGTGTACGTAAACGTCGTTCAGACCATACTCCTTACCGATCTCGATGAACTTGAAGAGGTGGTCGAGTGATGAGTGAACACCGCCGGTAGAGGTAAGACCCATGAGGTGGAGCTTCTTGCCGTTCTCCTTAGCGTAGCTGTAAGCCTTGATGATTTCCTTGTTCTTGAGGATAGATCCGTCATTGCATGCACGGTTGATCTTAACGAGGTCCTGATAAACGATGCGACCTGCACCGATGTTCAAGTGGCCAACCTCTGAGTTACCCATCTGGCCCGCAGGCAGACCTACGTCCTCACCGCATGTGAGGAGCTGTGAGTGAGCGCTCACCGCTGTGAGATAGTCAAGATAAGGAGTCGGAGTGTTATAGATTACGTCTCCCTTGCCATGCTGGCCGATGCCCCATCCGTCGAGGATCATCAATAAAGCTTTCTTTGCCATAATGTGTGTATATTTTATATTATAATAATGTATACTATATTGTTATGCAAAGTTACAATATTCGCCTTTAACTGCAAAATGAAAGCCACGATTTTTTATTTAAGTTGAGGGTTGAGAGTTGAGAATTGAGAGTTGTGATTACTTGGAGTAGTCTACAAATCAAAACTGTCAATTCTCAACTCTCAAATCTTGATTTTGTTATAGACTATAACAAAAAACATATTATTGCTAATAATTTCTAACGAAATATTTGTTTGTTCTAATTAATAGTTATATATTTGCATCCGGAAATAATAGTTTATAATTTCAGTGTTTCAGGACAACTGTAAGCGGCTAAAGCGTAGCCGAAATGTTATCACAATCAGTCATTAAATGAGAGTTAAAAGATTTTTAGACCGTGCTTCAGATCAGCACACAACTTACGTAAGCAGAGGGCGGCATTGTCCAAGGGCGGAAGCTTTTGGTGCCTCCTCCAAGCTTACGAAGAGAATTTCCTCCTTTCGCAGCATTTTCTTCTTCTAACATTCGTCTACGTATCGCAAAAACACTACCTTTGCGATTGTCTTTTTGTATAACAAAAAAACATAAACTATTAACCATTAACCTCATCATCAGTTCTTACAGACATGAGAATCCCCAAGATTGGCTTGTTGCCTAAGATTATCATTGCCATAGCTCTCGGTATAGCTCTCGGCATAGAGACACCGGAAATGCCGGTTCGCATCTTCGTTACGTTCAATTCGCTCTTCAGCGAGTTCCTCGGATTCCTTATCCCGCTGATTATCGTCGGGCTTGTCACACCTGCCATCGCCGACATCGGCAAGGGCGCGGGCAAGCTGCTCCTCGTCACGGCTCTTCTGGCGTACGGCGCCACGGTGTTGTCCGGCTTCATGTCGTACGGAGTGGGGCAGACCTTCTTCCCGTCGATGATTTCGGAGAACGTCCAGCTGTCGCAGGTCAGCGAGGCTCAGGGCGTCAAGCCGTTCTTCACCATAAGCATACCGGCGCCGCTGAATGTGATGACGTCCCTCATATTGGCGTTCACGCTCGGCCTTGGCATCGCCCATCTCGAGTCGAAGTCGCTGCGCAACGGCTTCTCGGAGTTCCGCGACATCATTACGAAGACCATTCAGGTGGTGGTGCTTCCGCTCCTGCCCATCTACATCTTCGGCATCTTCTTCAATATGACTCATTCCGGTGAGGTGTTCCGCGTGCTCTCGGTGTTCGTCAAGATCATCGGCGTGATATTCGTGATGCACATCTTCCTCCTTGTATTCCAGTATTGTGTGGCGGCTCTCTTCGGTCGTAAGAATCCGTTGCGCATGCTTGGCACCATGCTTCCGGCGTATTTCACGGCACTCGGCACGCAGTCGTCTGCCGCCACCATTCCCGTGACGTTGCGCCAGACCATCAAGAATGGCGTGGACAGCGACATCGCCGGCTTCGTCATTCCTCTCTGCGCCACCATCCACCTTTCGGGCAGCACCATGAAGATTGTGGCTTGCGCCTTGGCTCTGATGATGATGCAGAACATTCCCTACGACTTCCAGATGATTACGGGCTTCATCCTCATGCTCGGCGTGACGATGGTGGCAGCTCCCGGCGTTCCGGGTGGAGCCATCATGGCAGCCCTCGGCGTCCTGTCGTCAATGCTTGGCTTCGACGAGAAAGCACTCGCCCTGATGATTGCCCTCTACATCGCAATGGACAGCTTCGGCACAGCCTGCAACGTGACGGGTGACGGCGCTCTCGCTGTCATCATCAACAGACTGTGGAAGGGAAAGAAGAAGCAGAATGCCGGTGCGGCTGAAGAGTGCCAGTAAGGGGTAAGATTAAAATAGCAGTTTAGCGGTTGTATGTACGGCTTCAAGTCGTACATACAACCGCTAAACTGCTATTTATGAGCAACAAGACTGATTTTTGTCTTGAGTATTTTTACAGGCCCAGTCCCTTCAATGCCTTGTCTGTAGCCTTGTTTACGGCGTCATTGGCCTTCTTGTTGGCCTCGTTCACCTTTTCTGCAGCCTTTTGTCTTTCGGCGTTCACTTTTTCGTCCACCTTTTTTTTGCCTTCTGCAGCAGCGGCGCTGGCTTTAGTAGCAGCATCGTCAGCGGCAGCCTTAGCAGCGTTTTCGGCTGTTGTGGCGGCATTGTTGACAGCCGACTTGGCGGCGTTCTCGGCAGCGTTCTTCACGGCTTCAGGAGCGTTCTTCACCATTTCGGCGGCTGCCTTGGCTGTCTCCACTGCCGTTTCACCCTTTGCAATGGCAGGAGAAGCGAGCTTAACCACGTCGCTTGTGATGGCTGCCTTCGCATCCTCAGCTGTTGCGGCAGCAGATGTCGGCAGGTTGATGATACCGTTTACGAGACTTTCCACCGTGCTGTTGCCACTGGCTATGGTCTTCAGTGTCTCAGCGTTGTCATTGACAAACTTCTTGATGGCCGAACCGTATGCCTTGGCCTCTTCCAGCTTGCCTTCATCAGCGAGGTTCTTATAGATGGTCTGGAGGTTGGCGAGAACAGAGATAGCAGTCTTCGCGTCCTTGGCGTCAATGGCCTTCTGGAGTTCGGCTGTGAGATTGTTGATGGTGGTCTTGGCGTCTTCGCTAAGCTCGGCACCGCCTTCTTCGTCCGTTACTACGGCAGCCGAATCAGCATTGGCTGCTGCGTTCTGTGTCTTGTTGCCGCAGCTTGAGAATGTCAGAGCAATAGCTGCTGCAAAGATAAATAGCTTCTTCATAATAATATATGATTTATCTTAATCGCTTCGGTTTTACTTGTTCTTGATCACCTTATATGCCTTGCCGCCTTCCACGCTTACCACGTATACTCCAGGCTGACATGAGGCGAGGCTTACTACGGCCTTGCCGCTGGCGTCCGCCTTGGTGGCAGCGAGGCTCTTGCCAGCCACGTCATACAGACTGACGGCTTTAGAGGCACCGATACCCTCCACCACAACCGTCGTTCCGTCCACGAAGGTAAGCCGACATTCGCCGTCCTTCACTTCGGCAATGGCTGTCTGGATGTCGTCGAAGACAAACTTATTGACATCGGCGAGCACGTATTCGTCCGAAACGTCGTTGGACGCAACATAGAGCTTGCTGTCATCGAACGTCACCTTGGGACGTGTGGCAAGGACGTAGCTCTGCTTGTGGCCGTCCTTAAAAAGCAGCGTGAGCTTGCTCTCGCCTTCAGCAAGGGCTGGCTGGCACATGCCGCAGATGAGCAACAGTGAGGCTATGCCGCGACGCAAAGTGCGGCGTATCGGAGTAATTACTGTTTTCTTCATATATTCTTGTGCTTTTTATGTATTGATATTGTCATTTTATCATATTAATATATGATTTTGCAAATGTAAAGAATAAATTGGTATTAACAAACAAATTGAAAGGAAAAAATAGTAAATTTGCATTCGATAAACCATATCAAGATTTATTAAAAAACCTAACAATTTATATTTATGAAAAAGATTTACACCATTATCACTACGTTGCTGCTTGCCGTACTTACGGCGAACGCGCAGACCGTGCTCATCAATGAGGACTTCTCGGGTCTGACAGCGGGCACGGAGGACAATCCTGACGCCACTATGCTGGTGGACGACATGGGCGACTTCGTCAATCCTTCCGCCCTCAAACCTTATGACAGCGGTTTGTCATACAAGAAGTGGGGAGGCATCGGACTCTATTCGGCAGGTGGATGCATCGCCATCAAGGACGGATGGTTCCTCAACACTCCGGCTGGCGACATGTCGGGCGACGTGACTATCACGTTCCGCGCACGTCTCGCAAAGGGACAGGACGATACGGGCAGAAACGCTCTCGATCTTATATTCCTCAGCCGTAAGGGACTCGTCGACTTCGGACGCAAGACCTATTCGCTTACGGAAGAATGGCAGTCGTTCAGCTATTCTTCGGACAAGGGCAACTTCGAGACCACCGGTTTCCAGTTCTATGCCAACACCGAAGCCACTATACTCATTGACGACATCCGTGTGGAGCGTCAGCAGAAGTCCATTCAGACGCCTACAGCACAGGATGCGGAGAACGTCACCGACCATAGCTTCCGTGCCGTGTGGACTCCGACTGGTGCGGAGAGCTATCTGCTCAACGTATATTCCAAGAAGGTGTCTGGCAATACCATCAACGTCAGCGAGGGCTTTGAAGGCGTTGACGCTGACAGCGAAGGACGTCTGAACGCCGAAAAGCCCAACCTTCCCGAGGGATGGGCGTTCGTATGGACAGACCCCACGAAGCCTCATGTGGCTATGGGAGAGGGACCTGACGGCAGCACAAAGGCCATCAGACTGGTGGACGAGGGCGACTCTTTCACCACTCCCGTAATGAAGGACGGCGTTACGGCGTTCAGCTTCTGGCTTAAGGCTCAGCCCACGCAGACGGAAGTGCCTAACGGCAGCTACATACAGGTGTCGGTGGACACCGAGTACGGACTCTATCCCTGGAAGTTCATCGACGTTGCAGACTCCTCTCTGATGAGGCTCGCGACGGAAAGGTGTTCGACATCACTACTGCCCTTAAGGCTTTCGAGAAGGTTTATGCCCTTAATTTCGAGTATGTGCCGGTGAAGGGCGACAACACCGCTGTGCTTTTCGACAATGTGACGTACGCTTATCCCGAACCGGCTGAGCTGAATTACACCCTCAAGGATCAGAAGGTGGAGGCGCAGCCGAACGCTGACGCTGAGGCAGATATGACCTACTACGTTACGGGACTGGACCCTGAGTTCGACTATTTCTATACCGTCAAGGCTGTTTCTGACGGATACGTGTCAGAGCCTTCCAAGGAAATAGAGGTGTTTGCCGTAAGCCAGCCCACTGTTCTTCAGCCGACAGACATCACTTCTGACGGATATACAGCCAACTGGACATGCGGCAACAAGGTGGACGTCTTCCGTGTGGAGCAGGTGCAGCTCAACACCATCGACAAGGATACCGACGATTACACTATTCTGTATGAGGACTTCTCGAAGGTGAAGTCGGACAAGACCGAAGCCGACATTGAGAAGGGCGACATCGAGCAGGGCGAATACACCAGCGGTTACGGTCCGATTGACGACCTCACACACCTTGCAGGATGGAAGGCTTCGTCGCTGCAATGCGTTGACGGATGGCTCGGAGGAATGGAGTCGAGTGGTGTAAAGGGAGAGATTCCGGGTGCCATCGTAACTCCCGCTATGGACCTCAGCCATAACGAAGGCGAGTGCGACGTTACTGTCCGTGCATGGGGTACGGAGGACGACTGGCTCGTCATACAGGGTGTCAATCCTGCTGCCTACAGCGCCATCCGCTTCCCGGAGGGTGGCTTCGTTGAGGCTACCGTCACCATCCCGACCTGCACAAAGAAGGAGCAGCTGACATTCTACAGCAACAACTACCGTTCGTTCCTCATCGACTACATCAAGGTGACGCAGAAGGTGAAGGCCGGCGACAAGGTGGAAGTGGTGACCGGTTCGGTCGTTACGGAAGACAACACCACAAAGTCGATGTATATGGACCGTCCGAACTTCGGACCTGGTCATGACATCTACTATCGTGTGACGGGTCTGCGCTATTATCATGGCAACCGCAAGGACGCCGTGGCTTCCTCTCCTTCCGACATGATGCTCGTCAAGGCTCCTGCCACAAGCATTCTGACTGTTGGCAAGACCGAGTTAAGCGTGACGACAGTAGCAGGTGGCGTAAGCGTGACAACAACTGACAACGCCGTGCTTGACGTATTCACCGTAACGGGTCAGAAGGCACTCACACGCACTCTCGCCCCCGGCACCACCGACGTAAGCCTCGCCCCCGGCGTATATATTATTAAGGTGGCAGACCAGGCTGTGCGCGTGGTGGTGAGATAAAGACGCATGTCCGCAATACCAAATCATCACATTTAGGTATTGTGCGTTAACCGTAAGCTAACTATCTTTGCAACAGAGAAATACGAAGCACGAATCGTATGTATTAACTAATATAAAAGCAAAGAGAAAATGAAGAAAACAGTTATCGTTTACGGCACAAGCACAGGCACATGTGAGGAACTTGCCAACAAGATTGGAGGCAAGCTCGGTGTGGACAATATCATCAACGTTACAGATCTTGACAGCAGCGTCATTGCTGACAATGACAACCTCATCCTCGGCACCTCTACATGGGGTGCCGGTGAGATGCAGGACGACTGGTATGACGGCGTAAAGGTGCTGAAGGGTGCTGACCTCAGCGGAAAGACCGTGGCTCTGTTCGGTTGCGGCGACTCGGAGTCTTACCCCGACACGTTCGTAGGTGGTATGGCTGAGATATATAATGCCGCAAAGGCAGCCGGTGCGGACGTCATCGGAGCCGTATCCACAGACGGTTACACCTTCGACGACTCAGAATCGGTGGTTGACGGCCACTTCGTAGGTCTGGCTCTTGACGAGGTCAACGAGGACGACAAGACCGACGAGCGCATCGAAGCTTGGGTGGCACAGATCCAGCCCAACCTCTAATCACCTTTTATCCGAACATTCATCCATCTAAAACTGTCAATCATGCAACAACCCAATGTGCTACCCGTAGACATGAAGGTTCTGATGAACCACATCTATGAATACCAGAAGGGTGTGCGCCGTATGGTGCTTTTCACCCTCAACCGAAAATATGAGGAGTTCGCCATACGAAGGCTGGAGAGCCAGAACATCAGCTACATAGTCCAGCCGGTTGGCAGTGACCGCCTCAATCTGTATTTCGGCAGGGAGGAATGTCTCAACGCCATACGGATGATCGTAAAGCGACCGCTAAACCTGCTCACTCCTGAAGAGGACTTTATGCTCGGCACAATGCTCGGATACGACATCTGCGCACAATGCGAGCGTTATTGTGAACGCAAGAACAGATGCACCAACCAATGCAACGGTAATTGCGACAACCAATGCAAGAACGCAAGTTAAGCGTGAGCTATTGCTTGTATATAAAACAAGAAGATGGCAAGGACATTCCCTGCCATCTTTTTTTTTGAAGAATTATTGCTTCTGCCACAAATCTTACCGTCTCAAGTTTCGGCATTAACTGTTTTTATATAACATACAAAGGAACACAAAAAAGCTGTTCTTGCTTCTTGTAGGGGAGCATTGAGAATCTTACCGCTTGTAAGTCTGGATTCGTTTTGAGAAGAGTCATTAGTGAGTTGGCTCTCACATTACCCTCAGCTTTAACTTCTATAGGCAACAGCTTTCCTTTATATTGTATTACAAAATCTAATTCCAAGCGTGAGTCATCCGTCTTATGGTAATATATTGGAGAGATGTTACGGCTCTTCATTTCCTGCAATACATATTCTTCTGTCATTCCTCCTTTATATTCGGAGAAGATTTGGTTGTTGATGAGAATTTGTGCAGGGTCGACATTGACCATCGCCCCCAACAAACCTATATCTAAAAGATAAAGTTTAAATACAGAAAAATCCTCATATATATCCAAAGGCAGAGCAGGCTTGGTGCATCTTGGAACCTTATAGAGAAGTCCTGAATCAACCAACCATTCTATGGCTATCTCAAAGTCTTTAGCTCTTGCTCCTTGGCGAAGTGCACCATATATGAATTTCTTATTGTCCTTAAACAGTTGGGAAGGGATGCTCTTCCATACCATTTTTATTCTTTCTATCTGCTCCTTTGGCGAATGCTTGGAGAAATCACGTTCATAACCTTTAAGTATTTCCTTTTGTATTCTTCTTACTTCTTTCAATGCTCCGGATTCCACATATTTCTTCACGGCTTCTGGCATTCCTCCTACATAATAATATTGACGAAGAAGATCAACGTATTTTTCGTGTAAGAGATTTGTTATTTCAAAGTTATGTTCTTCCAGTAGCTGATAACATTGTTTCTCTCCTTTGGCAAGCAGGAATTCTCCATAGCTCATCGGATACATATCTATCTCATTCACCTTGCCTACCGGATAGGAAACATCATGATGCAATGAGATACCTAATAATGAACCAGCCACGGCAATATGATATTCCGGAGCATTCTCGCAGAAGTACTTTAATGCCTCAATGGCTTCTGGTATTTCCTGCACTTCATCTAAGATTATAAGTGTATCTCCGGGAGTAATGTCAACATGGATAATAGCGCTGAGAGAAAGTAAAATTCTATCAACGTTAAAATCCTGTTTGAAAACCTGCTCAACCAATTCGTTTTTGCGGCATATTATGTATGCCTCTTTGGCATATTCGCGTTTGGCAAACTCACGTAAAGCCCAAGTCTTTCCCACTTGTCTCGCTCCATTCACAATCAGAGGCTTTCTGTCTTTACGCTCTTTCCATTCTTTAAGTTGCTGCAATACAAGTCTTTCCATAGTGCTGTTTACATTTTTCTGCACATAAAAATGGCCGTTAAATACATTTTTCTGCACATAGTTTATATGCAAAGATACATTTTTCTGCACATAAAGCATCCTGTACTCTACACTTTTCTGCACATATTTCTATAAACTTAACATATCTTCTTGTCAAAAACGTCTTCATGTCCACCATGCAAATATCGCATAATTGGACTTAATTTGTGTTAAACGTCTGTAAAGTAGTGGGGTGAGCAGTCTTTTTCTTTACCTTTGTAAAGCTCATTCAAAGAATGACAACCTACATAAGTATAAACCCAAATAAACATTTGCATGAAGCATTTTTCTACTCTTCTGTTGGCGATGTTCGCCATCGGTGCAAGCGCGCAAAGCGGTGGTACGGGAGCATTGCTCGATGAAACCTACCAGTTTACAGACGGCGGCGACGGACTTTTCCGCTATGTTTTTGCCTACGACAGTAACAAGCAGCGCTCCTCGGAGACCATCTATTACAAGGAACGCAACGCCGGCGTGTGGGGCAGTGAGTCGCTCTACGAGGTGGGCAACTACTCCTATCAGTTCGACTCCAAGGGTCGTCTGAAGGTGAAGGAGGTGAAGTACAGCCTCGGCAAGCCCCAATTTCAAACCTACCGCATCATGGTGGACTATAACGACAATGCCGCTGCCGGCGAAGCAGTGAGCACTTTCAAGCGTTATACGCTCGCAGACGAGAACAACTACCAGCTCGAAGAGCAGTGGAGCCTTTATGCCAACGGCCAGCTCGCCTCGCATTCACTTTTCAACAGCTACGATGCCGTATCGCACCGCTATGATGAAAACGGAACGATTAATGCTATTCTCTCCTACGACTTTTCAGGCGACAGACTCGTGACCAAAGTAACAAAGAGCGGAACGCTCAACGATTCCACCATCGTTCATTACAAGGATGGAATGCCGTCATGGACAGAACGCTACCGTTACGACGGCAAGACGGGTAGGCCTCTTGAATATACCAAATGGGGAAAGACGGTGGATGCCTTTCATAACGTGTGGGAATACGATGCCCAAGGACGCATCGTGCTCGACGAACATTACATTGACAGCGCAGACGATGAAGTGGATTTTCCGACAGCTGCAGCCTTGTCGGGCAAGCGCAGAAAGGCCGCCCGCTTGCCGTTCATGAGTACAGGCTGGTCTGAAGCGGATGCCAATGCTCGCAAGGCAGACGCCGCTCCGCGTCGGAACAGGACAGAGTCGGCTCTGACGGAGCCTGAATGGAAACTCGACGCACGCATCACCTACAAGTATTTCAATGACGAAGTATATCCCGTAAGCAACTCTTGGCGTTCAGTCATGTATATGGAAGGTCCCTTGTCGGAGTGTGTTTTCCTGGAAAAGGGTGATGAGACAGAACCTGATTATGAGGAACGCATCGTCTGTACACGCGATGCTTCGGGCAAACTCACGGCAGTAAACCATACTTACAGTAAGGAGACCGACAGCGAAAAATCGTCTGTCTATGTAGTGGATGCCGCCGGACACGTTACCCGTCGCACCTATACAAACAAGGAAACATCGGGAGACCGTACGGATACTTATGTTGAAGATAACCAATATGTATGGGATTCTGACCGCTGTGTGAGTATGGTTGAAACCAATGGATACACCACCGGACAGCAGACCAAGACATCACATGTTTACACATACGACACTGCCGCCAATAAGTTTACCGACGAATTGCGCATAACGCACGAAAACGGAACGGACGAACCGTCCACCGTGACTTACACCGTGCAACAGAACGGAACCAGCGTTGAAGCCACAAACAAAGAGTCGGCCTATTGCAATTCGCGATACATCCGTGAGGTTCAGCAGGAGGACGTAAGCTTCATCGCTCCCAATATGCTGAAAGACTTTGACGGAGCTTATCCTGAGCCGCGCACGGTGATTTCGGTGAAGGGCCGCGTTGTAACGACAGCGACAGGACCACGGGGCAAATACTACGGATATGTGGAAGTTCCGGCTCTCAACGATGCCGACAACCAGTACCTGACGCTTGCTCCCGGCCAGTATTTCAGTGTGAAACGTGTCGGCAACCAGCTTGTATGTTCCGACATCGACGGCTTCCCCGTGTATGTGGTTGAGGGAAATTTCCTCAAGAAGGAATACATCTATCTCGATAACACTTCATCCGTTACTCCCCAGACCAGCGTCGCACCGGTGGCCAAAGCCGCTGACGGTGTTGAGTGTACCGAAGTGGAATATATCTATTCTCAGTACGGACTGCTCGTGGGACAGATCCTCACCGATATAAGTGCAGATGGTAAACGCACTGAAAACATCAGCATAGAGTATAAGTATGACGAGGCCACCGGCATCGGAACTTACGAGGCTACTACAGCTAAAATGCAGCTTTCCGGCAGAAGTCTCGGCTTGACCGACGGCACGACATTCAGTGTCTATACCCTCGACGGCGCACAGCTTGCCGCCAATGTCGCCGATTACACTTTCGCTTCATCAGGTATATATATCGTCAAGGTGGGTGGAAAGAGCGTGAAACTCACGGTGAAATAAGGAGTATCGACACAATATTTGCATTCCTGACGCTCAATACTCCTCGTTCAGCGCACAAAGAAATCCTTGGTGCGAAATTCGCGAGTTTTGAGCGTGCAGCGATAGTATGCTGATATATAGCAGATTATGCTGCTAAGAAGAGAAGTGTGCAATGAATGACGAAGCAAAACAAGCATTATTGGGCTGCATTAGAGCTACTTTTACACTCCAATACAGCCTCTATTGCCATGCAAAAGAGCCTCTCTTTCACTCTTATAGAGTTACTATAGGAGCGGAAGAGAGGCTTTTCTTGTATATTATGGGGTCAACATTGAAGCAAAACCCCGCAAAAACAGCTTTTTGATTCTCTAAAACCGATTTTTATTTTGTAACAGCTTTTTACTCTTTGTACGATATTTGCAAGCGGACAAGAAGACGTTTTTTAGACAAGAAGACATGAAGACATGTTTCTTAGGCAAGAAGGCATATGCAGAGTCGTTGCCCCCTCTTTCTTGGGCAAATTTTGTTAAAAGAACAGCTTCCCGCATACACCCTATACATAATTTTGCTAATTTTGTTTAATGTAGAACCTAAACCATACCTTATGGGAAAGTCTGTTTTCATATCACTATACTGTTCCAATCTCGTCTACAACAACGACAGGCTTTCCACCATCCTCTTCGACGGCGGCTACGCAAGTGTGGATGAAGGTGGCGGCATAGTCATGCATTTCTATGTGAAGGACCATCTTGGCAGCAACCGTCTCGTGGTGGACGGCAACGGCAACATCGAGGAGGTGAACCATTATTATCCATTCGGCGCTCTGATGGGCGACCGCTGTGGCGTGAGCCGAAACAAATACAAGTACATAGGCAAGGAACTTGACACTATGTACGGATGGAACATGCAGGATCATGAAGCAAGATGGTATGACGCTGTAGATGCACATTGGATATGTATAGATTCTTTTTCTGAAAAATATTATAATTACAGTACAAAATGTTACTGTGAAGACAATCCGGTAATTTTTTATGACGGAAATGGTAAGGCTGTTTTTTTATATGCGACATATTTGCCTTCTCATAGTTGTTTAGATATTATCTTTAGCATTGCAACCCATACATTTATTGTAGTCACAGACCAAAAAGGTCAGATAAGAGAACGTTTCGCATACGGACCAAATGAAGATAATTATTACGCAATTTTTTACGGAACATTAGGACAACAATACTATGTCCAAGATGAAGATGTTGCAAAAGGTAAAGATACAGATAATCTCAGAGCTCGAATTCAGGTTACCCCACCCGACGGTATGACAAATGATGAATTTGACAATAAGGTTATTCAAGTTGCCAAATCTTTCGGAAATAACAAAAATATTAGATATAATATATTGCCAACAAAAGAAATCGAAGGAAATTGCAATACAAGCACATCTACGATTTTAATCAAGTCAGGAGTTGAACCGCAAGAAATGAAAAGAATACGCAGTTTAATTCCTGGTTTCCCTTATGGTTTTTCCATAAGACATGCTAAACCTTGGACTTATGAAGAACAAGACGAGGCAGTAAAAGCGTATGAAAAAATATTGTTACAAACACCTATACTTCATCCTTAAAAAAAGAATATTATGAGCAACAATTCCACAAATAACGTCGATCCCATTATTAAATGCTATTTTGTATCACTTTGTACAATTATGGCATTGCCAATGTTTTCCTTTTCCTTTACAGTCATTGTTCTGAGTTTTATGACAGCTGCAATAATGATAATTCCTTTAAATACATTATCTATTTATGTCATCAGTCGTATTAGACTATTTAGATGGTCATTACATAGTATGTGGTATGTAATATTTGAAACTCTTCTACTCCTTTCTCATATGTATCTTTATGACAGAATAACTTTTATGTACTTTCGTAAATTTAGATTCAATGCTTTATGTGAAATATTTGTGTTTATATGCATTCAATTGGTATTTGTTTTTGTAGTATCAATTTGTCGGAATAAAAAGATAAAAAACAAACAAAAAGATGTATAATACTGGCCTTGATATTGTAATCATCCTCACAATAAGTAACTATTCAGCGAATGCCATTGCATAACTGAATGGTTACATAGATGGAAGAAAATATAAAAAATTATGAAAAAAGCGGTTGACATTTTCATGTATATATTGTTGGGATTATCATTTTGTTCGATGATAATCAGCTGGGTCGTGACTCCCAGTCTGGATAAATATGTGCTGTTTGATAAAATAGTGTATGCAACAGATAGGGTGGTGTATTATAAACCACGCTATTTGGCTCATATTCCTGTTGCATATCGCTGTAGGGAGCAGCTGAAGAAAACGTTGACTGAGAAGGAACTTCTTTTTTTCATCGAAAACCATCCTTCAACATTTGTCAAAATGTATGCGTTCGGAATATTGCGTGAGAAGAATCCGTCATTGAGTTGCGATGTGGCTCTCAAACACATCCATGACATGCGGAACGTCATTGTATATGATACATGGTACAACAACTCAAAGGGTAGAGCCTACTATGACAAACCTATGATGGAGGCAATGTTCGACATTATGCATTTTTATCCTTATTACGGATCGTTGGACGTTAACGATTCGTTAAGGATGGACAGCGTATTGCTGAACACCCCAAAGATTTATTCGTTCCTTTATTTCAGAAAGCTCTACTGTAATGCGCCTCTTTCAGAGAAACAATATTTCATAGCCAAGCGCAACTATATGGATGGATATAACAATTATGCCTTGATTTATATGGCTCGGTTTCGTCGTAAAGAAGATATTCCCGTCATTATGGATGCCTTGAAAAAGAAACCCTTATATTGGGATTATTATAGTCAAGACGCACTTCCTGTGGAGAAAGAATGGAATCAGAACAACTATTTGTGTAATATTGCGCTTATAGCTGTCAGCTATTTCCCAGACAAAGCATTCAAGCCATTGTTGGAGGAGTCATGCAAGAATTATAATGACAATCGCTGGACGAGAAAAGACAATGTATTACCTTATATGACAGTCTTCTCCACTAATAAAATGGCTAAGGCGTTGATGTCGTATGACGACACATGGTCATACAATGTCCTGATGAAGTTTATTACAGAAACGCCGGCAACAAAGGATATTAAGTTAAGTGTGCTATACAGGAAGATAAACGAAGAATCGGAATTAAAAGCCAAATACAAGATGCCTTACGAACGAATATTCGATGAGAAGAAAAATAATTAGTCTAATTTGAGGTATTGACCTTGTTTTTTCGGGGGCTGTGTCAAAACTAATCCCTTACACCTCAATCTCCTCCAAGTCATCCGGCACTATGATTCTTCCCTTGAAGTTTTGTGCGGCTTCCCTTGTGTAGTTATGCTTGCGTGTGGCTATTGTCTTCTCTTCCGTGTGATAGAGGATGAGGTTCTTTACGTCGAGTTCTGCTGCGAGCTTTCCTGCGTCAAGAGCCGTGCTGTGGTTTTTCTCGTACGGCTTGAAGGTGTCGCGGTCGGCGTAGAGGCAGAAAGCCTCGCACATCATCCAGTCGGCATGTCGGATGTGCTGGCAGTTGAGCGGGTTGTAAGGCTCGTCGCCCAAGCAGGCAATGACGGTTCCGTCAGGCAGTTCGGCACGGAAGCCGTACTGCTTCTCCTTCGTGGAATGGATGTCGAAGCAGGTGAGGCGGATGTCGCCCACGTCGAAGCTCTCGCCGTCCGTCAGCTCATGGAAGACGACGCGCTCCTCCACCTTTGCCAACTGCTTCTTGGCGAGAATCATGTCGATGATGGTGCGTATGACGCGCATCACCTTGTCGTTGCCGTAGACATGCAGCTTGCCCTCGTAGCCCTTACATTGCGCCACCATGCGGACGATCCAGATGACGCCCAGCACATGGTCGGTGTGGGAGTGGGTGACGAAAAGATGATGAATGTCGGCTATCTGGATGTCCGCCTTGCGAAGCTGCGTGAGAATGCCGTTGCCGCCACCCGCATCGACGAGGAGTAGGGTGGTGGAGGTCTGCAGCGTGAAGCACGTGTTATATATATGGGTGACGGTGGCGTTGCCCGTACCCAGCATTGTTATCTTATTCATTGTATATGGCTGTCATTTTAATTACGCTACAAAAATACGCTTATTTCCTTAATCGTCAAACAAAACCGAATGATATATTAAGCTCTTTTCTTGCTTTATTCAGTGGTTTTGGCTATTTTTGCAAAATTGATGAGAAGATATAAAGAATTACTTACTAAACTAACTTATGACTATGAAGAAACTATTGATTTTCTTATTTCTTGCTATTGCTGGAATTTGTGATACGAAAGCTCAATACACCATTGCTGACAACAATCACATGACGTATCGTGGCGTGTCATTAGGATTGGACATAAGCGATTTTGCGAAGCAGCTCAACGCCAAAGGAGTAAGCTTCGGCAATGAAGGTTTCTACGATTCGGGCGAGTTCACAGACGGTTCGTTCGAGTTTCAGACGCTTGACGTTGCCTACGATCAGTATGAGAAAAGACTGAAGAATGTCGGAGTTTACTGGTTTTATAGGTTGCGTGAGGAGGCGGAGCCTTTCGTGGCAAGCATTTACGCCGACATACAACGGTCGCATCCTAATGCCCAGTTCGACTACATGATATGCAAGAACGAGTATGGCAGCCGGGAGGAGAGATACTGCTGCAGGATTCTTTCCGACGACAAGCAGACGCTGAAAGGCTCGGTGGTCGTGGTGTTGAACATTGACGACAACGACCCGCATTATTCTGCTTCGGTGAAGTATTACGATACGTATAACTCGATGATGGTGGACGGTCTGAAGTATGGCATTTACGATCTCAGCGACATGATGTCGCCATATTACGATTCGTGCTATCTGTTCCTGGACGAGGACTGCGTAATCATCAATCCTAAGAAAGATAATGTTCCGGGAATGCTTATGGCTCGTGGTGCCGACAGAGAGTATGTTTTGGAGACGCTGTTCCGTAACGATTGCACCAAGGAGGAGAAGGGCAGTCAGCTGTACGGACATCTGGCCGAGCTGCCCTTGTTTGACAAGAATTATATCTGCACCACCAGCTTCTGCTTGAATGATAGCGATATATATTGGGGAATGCCATCCAATCAGTACGCAGACGCACCGTCTATGGCAGCTGACAATCTGTTCGGAGAATCCTCTTTCAAGAGCATGCTTGGCTCGAAGCTGAAAGCCACATACGCCGGCAATCAGGAATTAAGAAAGATGTTCAGCGTGTTCAGATAGAAAATAGGTAGTTCATTATTGTAGATGTTTGTATTATTTTATCTATCTTTGCATCGCATATAGTTCGGATTACTTTACTGTTTCTAAACAAATCATCATATTATACATAATGAAAACTTATCTATCACGATTTTTCGTTGCCGCATCGTCCGTGCTTGCTACAGCGCTGACCACTACGGCTGTAGCCCAGACGGCATGCAGTAAGGGACCGCGTCCCTTGGACTGTCGTAATGTGGCGAGCCTCCTCCCCGTGACCGGAGCCGAGGCTAAGACATCCCCTCGTGAGCAGGCAGAACGACTGGCGCAGCTCAAATCTAACCGTCCCTTGCTCTTCAAGGCCCGCATCGCAGGTCAGGCTGTGGCAGGACAGCTGAAGCCCGTGAAGCGTGCGGTGCCGGCAAAGACAGACGCCGCTCCCTTCTATGTCAGCAAGGCTCCCCAGTCCGTGCCACTCGGCAGGGAACTGTGGGCAAACGTCATGCAGAGCGGACGTTGGGCTGACTCTGACCCTGACTACGGCATGTATTCGTTCGGCGTATCAGGCAAGATGGAGATGAACGAGAAGTACGTGGACGAAAGGATGTATGCCAATGCGGGTGGCGCTCTGTCAGGCGACCGACTGGACATCGTGAAGTATGACAGCTCCGTGGGCACGATGAATCACTATTGCTTTGATGCTGAGACGGGCGACTTGAAGTCGAGCTCCTACCTCAGCGACTATTCGTTGTGGGCCACTGAGACTGCTGTAGCCGCTGACGGAACCGTCTATGGCGACTTCTTCACGGGTGACGCATCAAGCTATGAACTTGGCATTGCTGACTATGCGAACAATACGCGCAGCACCATTGGTTCGCTTCACAATTATTATGTGGCGCTCGGCATCACTAAGGACAACGTGCTATACGGCATCAGTACATACGGCGACCTCTATCGCATCGACACCAAGACTGCCAAGGAGAGTCTTGTGGGCAGCACAGGCGTGAAGCTTATGCTCAGCGATGGTTCGTGGAACGTGCAGAGTGGCGAGATTGATCAGGCGTCGGACATCTTCTATTGGGCTTGCACCGACCATACCGGCGCTTCAGCTCTCTACACCGTTGACCTCACATCAGGCGCAGCCACAAAGGTGGGCGACATTGTCAACAATGAGCAGCTGGCGCTTCTCTCCATTCCTAAGGAGACCGTAGCGGACGCCGCTCCCGGCATGACAGCTGACCTTGCCGTAGTCCTCGACAAGGCTTCGCTTGCCGGAAACCTGACATTCACCGTGCCCACCACCACATACCGTGGCTCGCAGCTGACTGGAGAGGTGAGCTACGTGGTGTCGGTGGACGGCAAGAGCGTGGCTACGGGCAAGGCTTCGGCTTGAGCTGCCGTTAGCGAGAAGTTTACCGTAAAGCGTGGCAACCGCCTCTTCAGCGTGGTGCTCTCCAACGCCGCCGGCAATGGTCCGAAGGCTTATAAGACTGTCTTTGTGGGCGACGATACGCCCTGCAAGCCTACCAACGTGAAAGCCGGTCTCGACATAGCAACGGGTAAGCTGTCGCTTTCATGGGATGCCGTGACGAAGGGAATCAATAACGGATACGTGGGCGACGTCACCTATGACGTGGTTAGATATCCAGATAACAAGACTTTGGCAAGCGCTACGACAAAGACTTCGCTCACCGATCAGTTGCCGGGTGGCAATCTGACGGGCTATTACTACACCGTGACGGCACGCAGCGGACAGCGCAAGAGCGAGCCGGCACAGTCGAACAGCGTCTCTTACGGCGACATGCTGGAGCCGCCTTATTATCAGGGCTTCGACAATGAGGCGTCTCTTAACGTCTTCACCATCATCGACGCCAACAATGACGGCGCCACATGGAAGTTCTGCAAGAACGACGGAACAGGACAGTCGTCGGCACAGATTGAGTATGGCGATAATGTTACTGATCACGACGACTGGCTCATCATGCCGCCGCTCAAGCTGAAGAAGGGTCAGGTTTATAATGTGTCGTTCCGTGTGGCAAGCGTGGGCGAGTCGTACCCCGAGGAACTGGAGGTGATGTACGGCAGCGAACCTACCGCCGAAGCGATGACACACACTCTCATGGCAAAGACCAAGATATCCAACAGGGAGTATGAGACTCTGAAGGCAGAGCTTACGCCTGACAAGGACGGCGCGGTATACATCGGTTTCCATTGCATCAGTAGCGCCGACTATTACTATGCGCTCGTACTTGACGACATCTCTGTGAAGGGCAATTCGCAGAAGGCTCCTGACGCAGCCACCAACCTCCGTGTGGTGCCCGCAGAGGACGGTTCGGCTAAAGCCACATTCTACTTCACTGCCCCGACAAAGGCTATCGACGGCACCAAGCTCACCTCTGACCTCGACGTCTATGTCATGCGCGACGGTGAGGAGATACAGCAGATGGCGGCCATCAAGCCGGGCAATGACTATTACTATATAGACAATTCAGCGCAGAACGGCGTCAATACCTACTACGTCATTGCCTCTAACGAAGAGGGCAAAGGACGCGAGAGCCAGAAGGTTTCGGCTTATGTGGGCAAGGATACGCCAGCATCGCCGACCGGCATCAAGGCTATGACCACCGACACCGACATCACGCTGACATGGGATCCGGTAACAAAGGGAACTAATGGAGGATACATCGATCCGAATGATGTCGTGTATAACGTATACGAAATTATCGAGACCGGCACGGGCGTGAGCCTCCCGCTCGTCGATCAGGTATCAGCCACCACCATCACCATTCCATACGACACCAACGACGGCGAACAGGAGATGATAAATTATGCTCTCTCTGCAGAGAACTCTGTGGACGAGGGACCACGCGTTATGTCGCCGGGCATCATTGTCGGCACACCTTACACGCTGCCTTTCGAAGAGCACTTCAAGGGTGGCAGACTGGACAACGCCATGTGGTGGACAGACCAGACAGGCGAAGTGGGCTTCGACCTTATGCAGGGCATGTCGTCGGAAGGCGACGGAGGATGCACGGGCTACATCGCTGGGGCTGATTCGGACAAGGCTAAGATTGGCGTGGGCAAGATAGCGCTGAACGGAGCCGAGAATCCGATGCTCGTATTCTCTTATATGTCAACGGCAGCAAAGGAGCAGACCAACATCGAACTTTACGTAAAGACTCCCGGCAAGGACGACGTGCTCTACAAGACATTCAAGTGCGGCGGCGAAGAATCGTCAGCATGGACAACGATGTCCGTACCGCTCGACAAGAATCTTGCAAGTCAGAAGTATGTCATGCTGACGTTCATCGTTCAGACTCCTGCCGGCACAGCACTATATATAGATAATGTATGCGTGCGCGATGTGGCAGGTAAAGACCTGCGTGCTTCGATGACCGCACCAGAGAAGGTTCGTCGTGGCGAGAACGTCACAGCCAAGGTTGCGGTGGAGAATGTGGGTAGCGTTGCAGCCCGCTCATACGCCGTCCGCCTCTATGCCGACGGCAAGCTGGTGGACACTAAGGACATCAACGAAACCCTTGAGCCGAACGAACGTCGCACCGTAGAGCTGACATACAAGAGTTCGGTAGTGGACAAGTCGCCGCTGGCGTTGAAGGCAGAGGTGGCAATCGACGAGGACGCCACACCTGACGACAACGTAGTTGAGGCAACCGTAGAGCTGACCGCTTCCACACGTACAGCCCCCGAGAGCGTAGACGCTACAACGGCGGACGGCAAGGTGGTAAGCGTGACATGGAAGAAGGTGGAGGAGAAGTCGGAGACAGTGACGGATGACTTCGAATCGTACACTCCGTGGGCAATGGACGACTTCGGCGAGTGGACATCCGTATACGGCGAGAAGGGCATCGCAAAGGGTCCGTTCAGCCGCACATATCCTCATCCCGCAGAAGGCAAGCGCTTCGCCTACACATTGGTGGAGCCGTCGTCATGGATAGTCAATACGGTGCTCGACCAGAACCCGTGTTTGAAGCCCCGTTCAGGAAAGGCTTACCTGGCATCGTTCTACAGCGTGGAGGACTCGAAGTTCATCCCCGCCGACAACTGGCTTATCTCGCCGCCGCTCACCGAGCGCAAGCAGACAGTGAGCTTCTGGGCTAACAACTTCAAGAACGCCAACCTCGGTTATTCAGAGGACTTCGAGGTGCTCTACTCTACAGCCGGAACAGCCATCGCCGACTTCAAGACCACGGTTTTGAAGGCAAAGGCAGAGACAGGCGAATGGAAGCAGTATACAGTGGACCTGCCACAGGGCGCCACCTTCTTCGCCATCCATAACAACACCGCCGACACCTACATGTTCATGGTGGACGACGTGACGTACGAGGCTGGCACCGGCGTGGTAAAGGCATACAACGTCTATCGCGACGGCGTGTTCCTGGCACAGGTGAAGGCTGACGCTGCAGCCGAATACACCGACACACAGGCAGACGGCGGACGTCACCGCTACGCTGTCTCTGCTGTATACGTAGGCGGCGAGTCGGAGGCGACACAGGCTCCTGTGGTTACTGCAGTGGACGCATTGCCCGCTACCGAGGCACAGCAGACTTATGACGTTTACACACCGGACGGCAAGGTGATGGCAAGAGGAGCCAAGAAGCTTGGCACGCTGCCGAAGGGAGTGTATAAGGTGAAGAAGCAGCTGCGTTAGGCAGGGCTTTGTGAGGCAGGGCTTTGACAAAAAACTTCCTCCACATTCCGTTTATGGGCGTAAACCCTAATCGGGTTTAATAAAAGGCTTTACGTTAGGTCTTACGAGAACCAGTTCTCGACAACCTAATGTAAAGCCTTTTATTTGTGCACAGCACGCGCCAATAAACGGAAAAACAAAGAAAAACACAATCAGGTGAACCCGAATTTTGAATTAGGAATTGTTCGTTTTTGAATTAACAGTTACCGGAGAGCTTCGCTACTTAGAAATCATCCGAAAAAAACCTGTGGAATGTGGGAGAATGTGGCGCTTTTTTAGTATCTTTGCATAAGATAGCCCCTTATGCGGACTCAATCTTAGCAATAAAACTAAAAAGCAACACCAGAAAAGATATGAACGATTTCAGAAAGTATGCCACAGGTCACCTTGGCATGAACGGAATGACGCTCGACGAAGTGATGAAGGCACAGGCTCAGTATATGAACCCCTACATCCTGGAGGAGCGCCAGCTCAACGTCACACAGATGGACGTTTTCTCGCGTCTTATGATGGACCGCATCATCTTCCTCGGCACAGAGGTCAACGATTATACAGCCAATACATTGACTGCACAGCTCCTTTACCTCGACTCTATTGACAGCGGTAAGGACATCTCTATCTATATCAACTCTCCCGGCGGCAGCGTAACGGCTGGTCTCGCCATCTACGACACAATGCAGTTTATCTCAAGCGACGTGGCAACCATGTGTACTGGCATGGCGGCTTCTATGGCTGCCGTGCTCCTCGTGGCAGGTAAGGAAGGCAAGCGCTCGGCACTTACACACAGCCGCGTGATGATACACCAGCCGCTCGGTGGCGTGCAGGGACAGGCTTCGGACATCGAGATAGAGGCTCGTGAGATTCAGAAATTCAAGAAGGAACTCTATACCATCATCTCTGATCACTCGCACACTCCGTTTGACAAGGTGTGGGCAGACTCTGACCGCAACTACTGGATGACAGCCGAAGAGGCGAAGGAGTACGGAATGATTGACTCGGTGATGACAAGAAAGAAGCAATAAGAGAAAGAAAAGGAAAATGCCAAAGAAAGTTTGCAGCTTCTGCGGAAGAAGCGAGAAGGACGTCAATCTGCTCATCACCGGATTGAACGGATTTATCTGCGACGCCTGTGCGCAGCAGGCCTACCAGATTGTGATGGAGGCTGGCTTCGGGCCGGAGGGAACGCGCAGGAAACCCGCATTCGACGTGTCGCTCAGCGACGTGCCTAAGCCCACGGAGATAAAGAAATATCTCGACGAATATATCATCGGACAGGACGAGGCTAAGAAGTATCTCTCCGTAGCCGTATACAACCACTATAAGCGTCTCAACCAGCCCGAAGACGACAAGGGCGTGGAGATAGAAAAGAGCAACATCATCATGGTGGGCTCTACGGGTACGGGCAAGACACTCCTCGCACGTACCATAGCGAAGCTCCTCAAGGTGCCGTTTACCATCGTGGACGCCACGGTGTTCACCGAGGCAGGCTACGTGGGTGAGGACGTGGAGAGCATCCTCTCGCGTCTGCTTCAGGTGGCTGACTTTGATGTGGCTGCCGCTGAGCGAGGCATCGTCTTCATTGACGAGATTGACAAGATTGCACGCAAGGCTGACAACCCCAGCATCACGCGCGACGTGAGCGGCGAGGGTGTGCAGCAGGGTCTGCTCAAGCTCCTCGAGGGAACAATGGTGAACGTGCCGCCAAAGGGCGGACGCAAGCACCCCGACCAGGACTACATACACGTCGACACACGCAACATCCTCTTCATCTGCGGTGGCGCGTTTGACGGCATAGAGCGCAAGATAGCACAGCGTCTCAATACGCACGTCGTAGGATTCAATTCTGTGCAGAACGTGCGCAACCTCGACAAGGGCGACCTCATGAAGTATATCCTTCCGCAGGACCTCAAGTCGTTCGGTCTCATACCGGAGATCATCGGACGTCTGCCCGTGCTCACTTATCTCAATCCGCTCGGACGAGAGGCGCTGCGCCGTATCCTCGTGGAGCCGAAGAACTCTATCGTAAAGCAGTATAAGAAGCTCTTCGAGATGGACGGCATAAAGCTGGAATTCACCGAAGAGACATACGACTTCATCGTCGACAAGGCTGTGGAGTATAAGCTTGGCGCACGCGGACTGCGCTCCATCGTGGAGTCGATAGTCATGGACGCCATGTTTGAGGTGCCTGCCAAGAAGGTGGACTCCTTTACCGTAACTCTCGACTACGCAAAGAGCCAGCTCGAGAAATCGAACCTTAAATAAGAGGGAATGCGAGGGAGACAAGGACACAGACGAGCCTGTCTCCCACGCATATCTTAAGAGACATTAAATCTTATTACTATGACTGAGACAATTAACCTAACAGGACAACTGAAGCATTACTTCGGCTTCTCTTCCTTCAAGGGAGAGCAGGAAGCCATCATACGCAATCTGCTTGACGGCAACGACACCTTTGTGCTCATGCCGACGGGCGGAGGAAAGAGCCTGTGCTATCAGTTGCCGTCTCTAATCATGGAGGGCACGGCCATTGTCGTGTCGCCGCTGATAGCGCTCATGAAGAACCAGGTGGATGTCATCAATTCGCTCGGCGAGGAGACGGGGGTGGCACACTATCTCAACTCTTCGCTCAATAAGTCTGCCATACAGCAGGTGTATGACGACGTGCACAGCGGAAAGACCAAGCTGCTGTACGTGGCGCCCGAATCGCTCAACAAGGAAGACAACCTGGAATTCTTCCGCTCGTTCAAGATTTCGTTCTACGCCGTGGACGAGGCGCACTGCATCTCCGAATGGGGACACGACTTCAGACCAGAATACCGAAACATACGTCCTACCATATCCAAGATAGGCGACGCTCCCGTCATAGCACTCACCGCTACGGCTACGGACAAGGTGAGGATGGACATCAAGAAGAGCCTCGGCATCATGGATGCAAAGGAATTCAAGAGCTCATTCAATCGCCCCAACCTATATTATGAGGTAAGGCAGAAGACCAAGGACATCGACCGACAGATAATAAAGTTCATCAAGCAGCACCACGGAAAGAGCGGCATCATCTATTGCATCTCGCGAAAGAAGGTGGAGGAGCTGGCTGCCGTGCTCAAAGCCAATGACATCAAGGCGGCACCTTATCATGCCGGACTCGACTCGGCTACGCGTTCGAAGACGCAGGACGACTTCCTCATGGAGCGAATTGACGTCATCGTGGCTACGATTGCCTTCGGAATGGGCATCGACAAGCCAGACGTGCGCTTCGTCATACATTATGACATTCCCAAGAGTCTGGAGGGATATTATCAGGAGACGGGCAGAGCCGGACGCGACGGTGGCGAGGGCATCTGCATAGCTTTCTATGCATATAAGGACCTTCAGAAACTGGAGAAGTTTATGGAGAGCAAGCCTGTGGCTGAGCAGGACATCGGCAAGCAGCTCCTGCAGGAGACGGCGGCATACGCCGAGTCGTCTGTATGCAGAAGACGCATCCTCCTGCATTACTTCGGAGAGGAATATACGAAGGACAACTGTGGCAACTGCGACAACTGCCTGCATCCCAAGACACGGCACGAAGGCAAGGAACAGCTGCTCATCGTCCTGAAAGCCATCATGGCAGTGAAGGAGGCATTCCGTCAGGACTACGTGGTGGACTTCATAAAGGGTAGAGCCACGGACGACATCGTGTCGCACAAGCACGAACAGCTGGAAGAGTTCGGAGCGGGAGAGGACATGCCGTCGAAGGTGTGGAATCCTGTGATTCGTCAGGGTATGATTGCCGGATATATCGTCAAGGACGTGGAGAACTACGGGCTGCTGAAGGTGACGGCTGCCGGACGCCGATACGTGAAGAACCCGACGGACTTTACGTACGTGGAGGACACTGACTTCAGCGAGTCGGCTGAGGACGAGATAGAAGATCACGGAGTATCGGCTCTCGACCCGACACTCTACAGCATGCTGCAGGACTTGAGAAAGAAGACTGCACGCAAGTGCAACCTGCCCGCATACGTAATCTTTCAGGACGTGTCGCTGGAACAGATGGCAACGCTTTATCCCGTCACCGTGGACGAACTGAAGAACATTCAGGGCGTTGGCGTCGGCAAGGCGAAGCGCTACGGCAAGGAATTCTGCCAGCTCATCAAGACTTACTGTGAGGAGAACGATATAGAACGTCCTGAAGAACTCTTCGTGCGCACCGTGGCGAAGGACTCGATGACGAAGGTGAAAATCATCGGCTTCCTCGACCGTCGCATGCCTCTCGACGACATCGCCTCCACGCTCAACCTTGAGTTTGAAGAACTGTTGGACGAGATTGACGCCATCGTATACAGCGGCACAAAGGTGAACATCGACTACTTCCTCGAAGATGTCATGGACGAAGACCAGGTGGACGACATCTATGAGTACTTCCGCGAGAGCGAGACGGACAGCATAGACGACGCTGTGGACGAACTCGGTGGCGACTACGAGGACAACGAAATAAGACTGGTTCGCATAAAGTTCCTGTCGGAACAGGCGAATTAAAGTTGAGAGTTGAGAGTTCAGAATTGAGAGTTGAGAGTTATGATTACCTTTTTTAATCATTTAAGATTGCTACGTTATATTAATATACATATCATAACTCTCAACTCTCAATTCTCAACTCTCAACTAAGTACATCTCTCAACTTTTCCGCTCTCTGACGTTAATTAGCATTAACGTAAAAATTAAATGCCCTGATTTTTTTTGCAAATGGATTTTTATTGCTAAATTTGCATGCAATAAATTTTTTAAGTTATATGTCATCATTTGTTGCTGATAAAATTGTAATGGACGGTCTCACTTACGACGACGTCCTGCTTATCCCAGCTTATTCAGAGGTACTGCCCAAGACGGTAGAGTTGCAAACCAAGTTCTCAAGGAACATCAGCCTGAATGTGCCCTTTGTCACAGCAGCCATGGACACCGTAACGGAGTCGGCTATGGCTATTGCCATCGCGCGTGAAGGCGGCATCGGTGTTATCCACAAGAACATGTCGATAGAGGACCAGGCTCGTCAGGTGGCTATCGTGAAGCGTGCCGAGAACGGCATGATTTACGATCCCGTGACCATTCGCCGTGGAAAGACGGTGAAGGATGCCCTCGACATGATGGCGGAATATCACATCGGAGGTATTCCCGTAGTTGACGAGGAAAACCACCTCGTAGGTATCGTCACCAACCGTGACCTGCGTTTCGAGCGTCACCTTGACAAGCTCATCGACGACGTGATGACACGCGACAACCTTGTCACAACACACATCAAGACCGACCTTGTGGCTGCTGCTGAAATTCTGCAGAGCAACAAGATTGAGAAGCTCCCCGTTGTTGACGGTGACAACCATCTCGTAGGTCTTATCACATACAAGGACATCACCAAGGCTAAGGACAAGCCAATGGCATGCAAGGACGACAAGGGTCGTCTGCGCGTGGCTGCCGGTGTGGGCGTAACTGCCGACACTCTCGAGCGTATGAGCGCTCTTGTTGAGGCTGGTGCTGACGCCATCGTCATCGACACAGCTCACGGTCACTCTAAGTTCGTTATTGAGAAGCTCCGCGAGGCTAAGGCTTCATTCCCCAACGTAGACATCGTTGTGGGTAACGTAGCTACTGGTGCTGCCGCCAAGATGCTCGTCGACAATGGTGCCGACGCAGTGAAGGTGGGCATCGGCCCGGGCTCTATCTGTACCACACGTGTGGTTGCAGGTGTAGGCGTGCCGCAGCTCAGCGCTGTATATGACGTATTCTCTGCTCTTCAGGGCACAGGTGTTCCTTTGATTGCTGACGGTGGTCTGCGCTATTCTGGCGACGTGGTTAAGGCACTCGCTGCCGGTGGTAGCTCAGTAATGATCGGTTCGCTCGTGGCTGGTACAGAGGAAAGCCCCGGCGACACAATCATCTTCAACGGTCGTAAGTTTAAGAGCTACCGTGGTATGGGTTCGCTCGAGGCTATGGAGAACGGATCGAAGGATCGCTACTTCCAGGCTGGCACAAAGGACGTGAAGAAGCTCGTGCCGGAAGGCATCGCAGGACGCGTACCTTACAAGGGAACCGTACAGGAGGTTATCTATCAGCTCATCGGCGGTCTGCGCTCTGGTATGGGTTACATCGGAGCAGGCACCATCGAGGCTATGCACAACGCTAAGTTCACACGCATCACAAACGCCGGCGTGCTTGAGAGCCACCCGCACGACATCACCATCACAAGTGAGGCTCCTAACTATTCACGTCCACAGTAATAACAGGACGGACACTCTATAAAGCAATGGTCCGCGCCGCGTTTCCGAGGAAATGCCACGGACCATTGCTTACGCTTTTTTAGACGTATCCATACAAAGACGGAACGTCCCGCGCCCCTTATATAATAAATGTATAGACACAAACGCCCCATGACGACGATGAAGCCCCGAATCGTCCACTGAATAAGAAAATACGCCGCAAGGCAAACAAAATACAGATAGAACACATAAACAGAAATGAATAAGATTAAATCACTGTTGGCTGCATTGCTTCTTGCTGCAGGCAGCGCGTCGGCACAGACCGCCGATCCCACGATTATGACCATAAACGGACAGGCTGTGCCACGTTCTGAGTTTGAGTATTCATACAACAAGAACAACGCTGAGACCGTTGTAGACAAGAAGAGCGTAGCTGACTATGTAGACCTCTTTGTGAACTACAAGCTCAAGGTGATGGCTGCACAGGCTGAAGGACTGGACACGACAAAGGCGTTCAGAGACGAATATCTAATGTATCGCAACCAACAGGTGCGTCCCTCATTCATCGACGACGGCGACGTGGAGCGCGAAGCACGCAAGATATATAAGCAGACACAGGAACGTGTAGACGGCAACGGAGGCTTGGTGCATGCTTACCACATCCTCGTGGCTCTGCAGCAGAAAGCGTCGCAGGCAAGTCAGGACTCAGCCAAGCTGCGTGCTGACAGCATCTATACGGCACTGAAGAAGGGTGCCGACTTTGAGGACTTGGCACGTCGCTGCTCGGACGATAAGATGTCCGGCATGCGCGGTGGCGACCTCTCATGGGTGCAGAAGGGACAGACCGTAAAGGAGTTTGAACAGAAGATTTTCGACATGAAGAAGGGCGAGACATCAGAGCCGTTCCTCTCACCGTTCGGTTATCATATCGTTTACGTAAAGGACCGCGGCAATTTCTTCCCGTATGACTCGGTTCGTACTGACATCCGCAGATTCATCGACCAGCGTGGCATCCGCGAGCAGATCATCACACAGAAGATCGACTCCATAGCAAAGGCTGACAAGGTGAAGCCCGGTGACATCCTGGACAAGCGTGTGGAGGAGATGACAGCAAACGACCCAGCACTCAAGAACCTCATCCGTGAGTATCATGACGGACTGTTGCTCTACGACATATCGAACCGCACTGTATGGAACCGTGCTGCAAAGGACGACAAGGCACTTGAGGCTTACTTCAAGAAGAACCGCAAGAAGTATCGTTGGGACGAGCCGCGCTTCAAGGGCATCGCTTACTACGTGAAGGACGCTGCCGACGTGGAGAACGTGAAGAACGCCATCAAGAACGTGCCTTTCGAGGCTTGGGCAGACACGCTGCGCAAGGAGTTTAACGACTCGACGGTTCGCATCAAGGTGGTGAAGGGCATCTTCAAGAAGGGCGACAACACCCTCGTGGACAACGAGATATTCCAGACAGGTGCAAAGGTGAAGCCCGTAGAGGGTTATCCCATCACAGCCGTATACGGCGAGAAGCTCAAGGCACCGAAGTCGTACAAGGACGTGCGCGAGCTTGTTGTGGCTGACTATCAGGAAGAACTTGAGAAAAAGTGGGTGGCTGACCTGCGCAAGAAGTATAGCGTAAGCGTTGACAAGGCTGTGCTTGAGACCGTAAACAAGCACTAATCCACACATATATATAATATAGAGTATATTCGGAATATACATTCAAATCGATAGATGAACAAACAGAGAGTAACCATATTTATTGCGGCAGCAGCCATGCTGCTTGCCGTGATAGGAGCAAACGCAAACCGCGGAAAGGCTATGCAGCTTGCGCTCAAGACCGACACCACGGAGGTGGAGAGTGACGAGCCGGTCTCGCTCCCCGAACTGTCGGAGGAGAAACCCGTTGTGGACAATACACCTCCTGAGCATAGCGTTGTGGACGAGGTGATGTGGGTGGTAGGCGATGAGCCTATCCTCAAGTCGGATGTCGAGATTATGCGCCTGCAAGGTGAGGCGGAAGGCGTGACATGGCATGGTGATCCAGACTGCTCAATACCGGAGCAGATAGCCGTGCAGAAGCTGTTTCTCCATCAGGCTGCCATCGACTCTGTCACCGTGACAGAGTCTGAGATTGCACAGAACATAGAAATGCAGATAAACCGCTGGATACAGCAGGCAGGTTCGAAGGAGAAGCTCGAGGAATACAAGAAGATGACTGTCGCACAGATGAGACAGCAGCTCCATGACGACTTCAAGAACAACCAGCTGATACAGCAGATGCGTGAGAAGCTGGTGAGCGACATATCAGTAACTCCGTCCGAGGTGCGCAAGTTCTTCCGCGATATGCCGGAGGACAGCATACCGTTCGTGCCGACAGAGGTGGAGGTGGAGATTGTCACCAAGCAGCCGAAGATTTCGCAGGACGAGATTAATCGTGTGAAGAACGATCTGCGCGAATACACGGAGCGTGTCACATCGGGCGAGACTTCATTCGCCACTCTTGCTCGTCTCTACTCTGAAGACCCGGGTTCTTCGCGCCAGGGAGGAGAGATGGACTATGTGGGAAGAGGTATGCTCGACCCGGCGTTCGCCACCGTTGCTTTCAATCTTACAGACCCGAAGAAGATATCCAAGATAGTGGAGTCGGAGTATGGATTCCACATCATTCAGCTCATTGATAAGAGAGGTGACAGAATAAAGGTGCGCCACATCCTCCGCATTCCGCGAGTTTCGCCGGAGGCAACCGAGGAGATGCGCTTGCGTCTTGACTCCGTGGCGGACGACATCAGAGCTAAGAAGCTAACATTTGAGGAGGCTGCCACTTACATCTCTGACGACAAGGACACACGTAACAACAAGGGTCTGATGTCGTTTAACGCTGAGGACGGACGCACATCACGCTTCCAGATGAAGGACCTCCCCACTGAGGTGGCACGCGAGGTGGAGCACATGGAAGTTGGAGACGTGTCGAAGGCGTTCTCAATGGTTAACGAGAAAGGCAAGACTGTCGTTGCTATCGTGAAGCTGAAGAGCCGCACACCGGCTCACCGCGCCACCATCACCGAGGACTATCAGGTAATGAAGAACGTGGTGTTGCAGAAGATGCGTGCCGACTTCCTTCATGAATGGGTGGTCAACAAGATCAAGACCACGTATGTGAAAATGGCAGACAGATGCAAGAAATGCAAGTTCGAATATGAAGGATGGATTAAGTGATCTATGAAGTGATCTTATAATAAAATGGAAAAACAGAAATCCAAAATCATACATAATTGGCATAGAACCGTCCTGATGGCGGTTCTATGCCTTTTTGGCTTCTGCCTGCTCTCGGCTATGGCGGCGCCAAACAAGAAGAAAAAGCGCAGGAAGACAGACGAACGTGTGTATCTCGTCCATTCGGATGAGCTGCGATACGACCAGTATAGCAGCGTTCCTGATGCGCAGATATTGAAAGGAAAGGTGCATTTCACGCATGCCGGAGCCCAGCTTTGGTGCGACAGCGCCTACTTCTTTCAGGAGGCAAACGCCGTGGAAGCGTTCGGACACGTGCGCTTCAAGCAGGGCGACACGCTCTCAATGACCTGCGACTATGCCGACTATGACGGAGCTGAGCAGATGATGCATGCCAGAAACCATGTGGTGCTGAAGCATCGTACGCAGACGCTTTACACCGATTCGCTCGACTATGACCGCATTTACGAGAACGCCTACTTCTTCGAAGGAGGAAAACTCGTGGACGGAAAGGACCGTCTGGTGAGTGACTGGGGCGAGTATAACACCGTAACGCGTAAGGCTACGTTCCTCTATTCCGTAGAGATGTTCAGCGGACATAACCATATCACTACGGATACGCTCCATTACGACACGCGAACATCGGTGGCTCACGTCACCGGACCGTCAACCGTGCGTTCGAAGGAGAGCGTCATACACACCACTGACGCCTACCTTAACTCGCGTACCGACCGTTCGCAGCTCTTCGGACGCTCCACCATCGTGGACGGCGACAAGACCATTACTGGTGATTCGCTCTATCATGATAACAACAACGGCAACAACGAAGGATTCGGTAATGTGGTTTTCGTAGACCATAAAAACAAGAACGAGCTGCATGCAGGACGCTTCTTCTATAACGAGAAGGACGGTTATGGCTATGCTACGAAACGTGCCATGCTTGTAGACTACTCACAGAAGGACACGCTGTGGATGCATGCCGACTCGATGAAGCTCTACACATACAACATCAATACCGACTCGGTGAAACGTGAGGTGCACGCTTTCCGCCATGTCCGTTCGTTCCGCAACGATATGCAGGCGGTGTGCGACTCGCTTGTAGCCACTTCCATTGATTCGTGCATGACGATGTATCATGACCCGATAGCGTGGAACCTCAACCGTCAGATTCTCGGAGAAGTGATAAAGGTGTATATGAGCGACTCCACAATAAAGCGTGCAGAGGTCATCAATCAGGCGCTCTCGGTGGAACAGGTGGACGACAAGCACTTCAATCAGATTTCCTCAAAGCGCATGGACGCTTTCTTTAAGGACGGAAACATGCGTCGCGCTGACGCCGTCGGAAACGTAAAGACCATATATTACAACGCTGACAGCAAGGACTCGGTGCTTACCGAACTCAACTATTTGGAGACGGATACCATGCGAATGTTTGTGTCTGAGAAGAGACAGCTGGAGAAGATATGGGCTTCGAAGTCCACAGGAACGATGTATCCCATTACGCAGATACCGCCAGACAAGTATCGTCTGCCTGAGTTTGCGTGGTTCGACTATATCAGACCTACCGACAAGAACGACATATTCAACTGGCGCGGAAAGAATGCCGGCACCGAACTGAAGGCGGTCCGCAGACGTGAAGCGCCGTTGCAGACGCTTTCTGGAGAATGACGCAGCCCACCATGCAGAATGTAATTAAGGCGTAAATGCTGCGTATTTCGTCTTACATATATCTAATTTTATACATATATATAAATGTATTTCGGCAATCGCCGCCCACGCGGCTTCCATCACACGTTTCGCTTCTCCAATGAGCGACGTGACATATTAGACGCCTTGAAGAGAGGAGTGGCGCCGGAGGATGTGGCAAGACAGTCGCTGGAAGGTTCGTCCGACGGCGACCGTAAGTCGGCAAGACAGCCGGCACGCATCACCGGATGGCTCTTCATTGTGGTGCTGCTGTTATTGTTGGCAGCCCTGATGGCGTTGCTGGCTTGCTGAACGTAGGTAAGCCGTGGACAAGAATGTGGGTATATATTAACAGACCATTTTAACGTATGAGCGATATTATACAACTTCTGCCCGATTCCGTGGCAAACCAGATAGCCGCCGGCGAGGTGATACAGCGCCCCGCCAGCGTAATAAAGGAGTTGGTGGAGAACTCCGTTGACGCGGGTGCCACCAGCATCAATGTGGTGTGTGTCGACTCAGGACGCACCATCATACAGGTTGTGGACAATGGTAAAGGTATGTCAGAGACTGATGCCCGTCTCTCGTTCGAGCGTCATGCTACGTCGAAGATACGAAAGGCGGACGATCTCTTCAACCTTCACACTATGGGATTCCGCGGCGAAGCGCTTGCTTCCATTGCCGCTGTGTCGCAGGTGGAACTGAGAACACGTATGGCTGACGACGAAGTGGGAACGCTACTAACCGTGGCAGGTTCTCGCTTTGTGTCACAAGAGCCGTGCTCATGTCCCGTCGGAAGCAACTTCAAGATAGAGAATCTCTTCTTCAATGTTCCTGCGAGAAGGAAGTTCCTGAAGTCGAACACCACCGAACTTAACAACATTGTAAGCGCTTTCGAGCGTATAGCCCTTGTATATCCCGAGATAGCTTTCTCGCTTTATAATAACAACAACGAGATGTATAATCTCCGTTCCTGCGGTTTGAGACAGCGCATCGTTGACATCTTCGGCAAGAAAATCAATCAGCACCTTCTGCCTTTGGACGTCGATACATCGATGTGTCGCATCTCCGGCTTTGTGGGTAAGCCCGAGTCGGCGCGTAAGAAAGGAGCTCATCAATACTTTTTTGTGAACGGTCGTTACATGAAACATCCTTATTTTCATAAGGCAGTGATGATGGCGTACGACCGTCTTGTGCCTGAAGGCGAACAGGTGCCTTACTTTATCTACTTCAATGTGAACGCCGACGACATTGACGTGAACATCCATCCCACCAAGACCGAGATAAAGTTCGGCAACGAACAGGCTATATGGCAGATTCTATCAGCCGCCGTAAAGGACGCAGTGGGCATGTTCAATGATGTTACAGCCATCGAATTCGACACTGAGGGTCAGCCCGACATTCCAGCAGTAGGCGGTTTGGGTGGGGTTACAGCGCCCAAAGTGCAGTACAATCCCGAATACAATCCCTTCAAGGAGTCGGCTCCAAAGAGGCCGACCGCTCCGTCTGAGTGGGACAAGCTCTATGCTGGACTTGGCGATATGTCGCGCCAACCCCGTCAGACAAGCTTCCTCCCGGATGACAGCGAGATAGTGCCGTCGCGCAATTTCAACAGCGACGACGCAGAAATGACCATCCCCTCGCGCGGTTTTGGTGATGCAGATGTTCTTCCATCTGACGGTTTTGGTGATTTAGACGAGCCCGCTACTGACGAGATAGTGCAGTCGCGCACGCTTCCGTCCGATACAGAATTGCAGTCTGCCGCCACAAATGACGGACTGATGGCAGAGAAATCGCCCGACCATTATCAGTTTAAAGGCAAGTATATCATGACCGCCGTTAAGTCAGGACTGATGATTATCGACCAACGTCGGGCACACATACGAATCCTCTATGATCGCTATCTCGCTCAAATGGCAGATCATCACAGCTATCCGCAGAAGCTGATGTTCCCCGAGGCGCTCCATCTTACACCCGCCGACGGCAATGTCTTAGCGTCGGTAATGACCGAGATGCAGTCGCTCGGCTTCGAGCTTAGCGACCTTGGTGGCAACACATACGCCGTGAATGCCGTGCCGTCAGGACTGGAAGGCGTAAACTGCATCAGCCTTCTGCAAGACCTTATAGCCTCTGCCCGCGACGTGTCGTCGTCGTCAGCAGCAAGCGTAGACGCCACCTTGGTCAGCAACGTTAACCACGAACTGGCACTCGGCATGGCCCGAGGAGCAGCAATCGGTTATGGCGAGGTGCTCAGCAACGAGGAGATGGAGACAATCATAAATAGCCTATTCGCTTGTACTAACTGCAATTACACACCCGACGGTAAGAAGATCCTTGCTGTATATCACCAGACAGACATGGAACAACTGTTGGGATAGCGTGCCGATAGTGGCATTTTTGCATTAATTATATAATATGTTATGTATACAAAAAGATAAAATGAACACAAGATTATTCGAAATGTAAGACTTTTTATACTTTTAAGTAATATTTTTATGAATAATTGATGTAGATATTGTTTTTATTAGTATCTTTGCAGCGGTTTATAGGGTGAAAACCCTTGTTATTCAAAATACAAATTAGAATAAATTTTTGATTGTTAAATAAATAAAGGTTATGAAAAAGTTATTAATTGTTTTGGCAATGTGCGGTTTGTCAATGGGCTCAATGGCTCAGGAGACAACAGCAGATCCTGTAGAAAAGTACAGCGTTGCAACAAACTCTTTCTGGAGCAACTGGTTTATCCAGGTTGGTGCAGATTGGAATGCATTCTATTCAAATCAGGAGCACGGTCAGGGCCTCTCACGTAGCCCGTTCAAGGACTTCCGTTCAACTCCTGGTTTCTCAGTAGCTATCGGTAAGTGGTTCACACCGGGTCTCGGTCTTCGTACCAAGTTCTCTGGCGTTTGGGGCCGCACTGTAGTAGACGAGAACAAGCACTCTAACCATACTTGGACTCTTAACGAGAATGTTCTCTTCAACCTCAGCAACATGCTCTATGGATATAATCCTAACCGCGTTTGGAACTTCGTTCCCTTCGTAGGTGCTGGTATCAACCGTAACTGCTGCGCTGACCGCTATGCAATGAACCTCTCAGCTGGTATCCTCAACACATTCCGCGTAAGCAAGCACGTAGGTATCCACTTCGAGCTCGGCTGGAACTATGCAGAGCAGGACCTCGACAATGTTTCTGCAGACGGCAAGGGTGGCCGTATCTGGGAAGGCAAGGACAACAAGCTCTATGCTGAGCTCGGTCTGACCTTCAACCTCGGTAAGGCTTCTTGGGACAAGACTCCTGACGTAGACGCTATCAAGGCTCTCTCACAGGCTCAGATTGACGCTCTCAACGCTCAGCTCAACGACGCTAACGCAGAGAACGCTCGCCTGAAGAACCTCCTCGCTCAGAAGAAGGATGCTACAGCTGCTGTTAAGGAATACGTAGGTACTCCGGTATCTGTATTCTTCAACATCAACAAGTCAGTTATCGCTTCTAAGAAGGACCTCGTAAACGTAAAGAACATGGCTGAGTATGCTAAGGAGAACAACGCTAACCTCCTCGTTACCGGTTATGCTGATAGCGCAACAGGTAAGCCTGCTTACAACCAGAAGCTCTCTGAGAAGCGTGCTGAGACCGTTGCTAACGAGCTCGTTAAGATGGGCGTTAGCCGCGACCAGATCACAACAGAGGCTAAGGGTGGTGTAAAGGATCTCTCTCCGATCTCTTACAACCGTCGTGCTACTGTTCAGGTTAAGTAATTTCAGAGCTTAACAACAAGTAACATAATACAAAAAGGGTGTTTTTCCTGTTAAGGAGAAGCACCCTTTTTTAGTTATGAATTTTGAGTTTTGAATTAGAATTTGGTCGGCTTCGCCGATTTTGAATTGAATAATTTAGTAACTTTCCTCTATAAAACAAAAATGAATATCTCCGCAAAAGGTAACTAAACATC